>MDTG01073239.1_pt1 | contig 37819 bp, 34 predicted proteins | sample 811421 | NCBI WGS metagenome assembly MDTG01 (sample SAMN05326645, study PRJNA326480) | marine metagenome | isolation source: seawater | place: Pacific Ocean: South East | collected 2011
CCTGGCGTCGTGCACAGATGCTTGAAATCGCGGTCGGCCTCGTGGTCTGCGTGTGGGTCCTCAGCAAGTTCAGCATGGCGATCTGAGACAAAAGGCCAAGCGCCCCCTGCGGGGCGCCGCCGGGTCCCGCAGGGGGCGCCGACAGCATTTTCGCACCGCCGACCACGCGAAGACATTTCCGGCCCAGCCCGAAAGACAGGCCAGGACAGGCCCCCTGGTTCCGGCTCCGATGGGCCGAAGACTTCAGAACAGCATTGCGCGCGACGGGCCCGGTCCCGAGCACCAAGGCGGGCGATCTGTCGAAGGCGGCAGGAAAGCACGGCTGCCGCACATGGTCACTTCAGGTTCTTTTCTGGACGGTGGGACCGCGCCGCATTGCGGAACGGGTCTCAGAACAATCCGGCGTCGCGTGCAACGATGGCGGCCTGCGTCCGATTGTTGACCTCGAGCTTGCGATACAGGGTCTTCATGTGAAGCTTCACGGTCGGCTCCGTCAGGTCGAGATCGCGTGCGATCTCCTTGTTGGACTTTCCGTCGCTCAGCCCCTTCAGGACCTCGAGTTCGCGCTTGGTGAGCCGCTGGGCAAGGGGGTGCTGCTCGACTTCTTCCTGCGCGGTCATGAAGTCGATGGGGGCATATTGCTCTCCCATGGCCATGAAACGCACGGCATTGACGAGGGACTTCGCCGGCAGCGTCTTGGGCACGAAGCCAGCCGCACCGAGACTGAGTGCCTGCTCGGCGATCTCGCGTGTCGCCTGCCCCGAGATCAGCGCGACCCGCTGGCCACCTTTCATCTGCATCGCTTCGGTAAGACTTTCGAGGCCGTTCATGCCGGGCATCTTGTAGTCGAGCAGAACGAGGTTGTAGGCGTCGTCTGATTCGATGCGCTCGCGGGCTTCGTCGAAGCTTGCGGCGCTGCCGACCTCGATGCCGCCCTCGGCACCGAGAAACGCGATCAACGTATCGCGTAGTAGGTCATGGTCGTCCGCAATAAGGATTCTCATCGCTGCTCGTTCCTCCTGGCCCCCGTGCGGGTGGAATGTGATTTCCGGCGTGGCGGCCCTGTGATCCATACCAACTTTAGCGGGTATTTTGTGCGCGGAACATATCCTTTTGGATAGGTGAGGCAAGAGGCGTTGATTTCCCGCAACCATCTTGAGCCGAGGAGAAAATCCTGTTCGCGGAGCGGGAGGCCGCCATCGGGCTCGCGTCCCGACCGGTCGAAGCCGTGACGGCCTGTCGGGAAACCGCTTGGGCGGATCTGTTGGATATGAGATATCCTCCCACAGGCTTGGCGCAGCCCCGGTCGTCTTGTCGCCCTGGTTCCCGCATAAGTCGTGAGATCGGTCAGGAACGACTGCAGTCACGGATGCTCCGGTTGTCCCGTGAACGGGCACCTATCCGAACGGATAGGTGCGTGATCCCGATACACCGCTGCCTCTCACGGCAAAAACTAGCTAATATTTCGTCAACCTGAAAGAGGATACGCACATGACCTGCGCCCAGACAATGCTTGCCTCCCTGCTCGCCGTTGCCATCGCAATGGGTGCGTCTCCGGTCGTGGCCCAAACCCTGCCGACGCCCACCGGGCCGGTCGTGCTGACCGTGAGCGGCGAGATCGAGAACACCAACGGGGACGGTGTCGCGGAGTTCGATATCGACATGCTCCGCGAGCTCGGGGAAAGCGAAATCACCACCGAGACGATCTGGACCCCCGGCACCATCGTCTTCACCGGCGTGCGGCTGGAGACCTTGCTGGAGGCGGTCGGCGCAACCGGCGAGACCATAGATGCCACGGCGATCAACGACTACAGCGTCGAAATTCCGGTCTCCGATGCGACCGCTGGCGGACCCATCGTTGCCTACGAAATGGATGGCAAGCGGATGTCCCGGCGTGACAAGGGGCCGCTTTGGATTATCTATCCCTTCTCAACCTCAAGTGACTATCGGACCGAAGTGATCTACTCACGGAGTATATGGCAACTCGACCGCCTGATGATCGAATGACGTTTGTCGCGCCCTCACGGCGGGAGCGCGCTCTTCCGCCGTGGCGACAGGGCCGCGTCTTGCTCGGCGTGGCTGCGGCCGCCATCGTTGCGGCTGTGATCGTGCTTGTCGCCGAGGTTGTGGACGAGTTCCGCTCTCTCAACTCTGCCAGTTCCGACAACGTGCACTGGTTCCTGTCGCAGGCCGAGGTCGAGTTTCTCGAGTTCCGGAACGCGATCGAGGTCGCCCGCGCGGAAGAAGGCGACGCGCTGGACGATGCCCTCGAACGGCTCGTGGTCGAATACGACGTCTTCTACAGCAGGATGATGACGCTGGCGCGCGGATCGCTCTACAGCGATATCCGCGTCCACGAGGAATTCGGACAGCCGGTCAGTGATATCTGGGACGGGCTGATCGCGATGGTGCCGCTCATCGATGGGCCGCGCGACGCGCTCGCGGCGAACCTAGACGTGCTGGCCGACGAGGCGACCGAGATGCGGCCGCTTCTGCGCGAAATGGCGACCACGGGGCTGCAGTTCTTCGCCGAAAACTCGGACGACAGCCGCGACTCGGTGTCGAGGACGCTGCTGTGGCTTTTCCTGCTGGCGGTGGCGCTGAAGCTCACGCTGCTGGTCGTGCTGGTGCACACCCGACGCGTGAGCAACCAGATCGAACGTCGCGGCATCGAGCTGGCCGATGCCTATGCGCGGCTCAACACCATCCTCGAGACCTCGCTTGACGCGGTCGTGGTGACCGACCTCGATGGCCGCATCCTTACCTTCAACACCGCGGCCGAGCGCACCTTCGGGTATGACCAGGCCGAGGTTCTCGACCGGCCCATCGGTGACATCATCGTGCCTGAATCCTACCGCGAGGCGCATCGTGCCGGGATGAAGCGGATGCGCGACACCGGCGAGCGCAAGATCCTCGGCCAGGGTCGGATCAGGCTCGAAGCGCAGCGCCGCAGCGGTGAAGTCTTCCCGGTCGAGCTGGCGCTCGAGCATGCGCAGACCGGCGAGGAAGAGATCATCGTGGCCTTCCTGCGCGACATCTCCCATCGGGTCGCCGCCGAGACGGAGCTCGTGCAGGCGCGCGACCGTGCGCTCGCGGGGGAAAAGGCCAAGGCCGAATTCCTCGCCATGATGACGCACGAGATCCGCACGCCGCTCAACGGGATCCTCGGCAACCTGTCGCTGCTCGAGAAGACGAAGCTCGGCTACGACCAGTCCCGCTACATTCACAACATGGGCATCTCGGGCGAGGTGCTCATGCACCACGTGGACTCGGTCCTCGACGTGGCGCGGTTCGAGTCGGGCGCCATGGTCTCGAGATCCGACGTGGTGCACATGGGCCGGGTGCTGCAGGACATCGTGGATTCGCAGGCCAGCGCTGCCGAGGCGAATGGCAACGATATCGGATGGGAGTGGATCGGCGAGCCGGTTGACTGGGTCCGCGTGGACTTTTCGCGCCTGCGGCAGGTGCTGCTGAACCTCGTGAGCAATGCGATCAAGTTCACCTCGGACGGGCGTATCCGGCTGGAGGCCGAGCAGAACGGAAAGCGCACGGGATGCGAGGTCGAGATCCGGGTGATCGACACCGGTGTCGGCATCTCGGAAGCCGACCAAGCGCGGGTGTTCGACGATTTCCACATGGTCGACGTGCCGCGCAGCGGCAGCCAGTCGGGCACCGGGTTGGGGCTTGGCATCGCACGGCGGTTCGTCGAGGCGATGGGCGGCGAGATCGGCGTGGAGAGCGAGCCCGGCGAGGGCAGCGTGTTCTGGCTCCGGCTACCGCTCGAATGCGTCGACACGCCGATCGAGGAAACGCCCTCGGGCTACGACATGACCGACCAGAACGGGCGAGACATCCTTCTGGTCGAGGACAACGAGATCAATCTCGAACTGGCGCGCGAGATGCTGACACGGCAGGGGCATGTGGTCACCGAGGCCCGCAACGGACAGGAGGCGATCAGCGCGGCGCTGACGCATCGGTTCGATCTCATCCTGATGGACATCCGGATGCCGGTGCTTGGCGGTCTCGAAGCGACCACGGCGATCCGCGAGGGCAGCGGGCCGAACCGCGACGTCCCGATCGTGGCGCTTTCGGCCAACGTGCTGCCCGAGGCCCGGGACCGCTTCCTCGAGGCCGGAATGTCGGATTTCCTGCCCAAGCCGTTGACGCAGGATGCGCTTGGGAAGGTGATCGCTCGGTATTGCAACAAGCCGTCTGCGGTGGAGCCACCCAAGGACCCGGAGGCGGCGGACATCGGGCTCGACAGGCTGAGCGAGCGTCATCGTGCCGAGGCGCAGGCCCTGTTCGACTGGCTGGCGACGATGCCCGAGGACCTGACCGAGATCGCCGAACGCGCCCACAAGGTCGCAGGCAGCGCAGCCGCCTTCGGGCAATCCGAGGTCCGCGAGGCGCTGATTGCGCTCGAGCTGGTGGCCGAAGGGTCCGGGGATCGTGTCGCTCTGGTCGAGGCGATTGCCGAAGCACGCGCCGCGTGGCAGAGCGCACCGGAGCCTTCGCTGGTCTGACGCTGCGGCGGGTCGCGTCCGAACCGGTCGCACCGGTTTGAGGAGGGGCGACCGTCGTCGGCTGAACAGTCGCGTTCCCTTATCGCTCGCCGCTGGGCTTCCACGCCGGTGATCTCTTGCAGCACGCAGGGGGGGCTTCACGCGAAAAGGGCCGCCCCGGTGTCTGCCGGGGCGGCCCTTCGGGGGATCTCTTCAGGCCGACGCTCAGCCGTGGTCGGTCGCGCTCAGGCCGCGCAGGACGTCGTCCTTGCCGAGCTGGCCGATCAGCGCGCCATGTTCGGTTACGCCGATGGGCCGGTCGCTGGCGAGCAGCGTGTCGAAGCCGTCGCGGACAAGACTGTCGGCGTCGATGGTCTCCGCGGGCTCGCTGGTCAGCGGCTTCATCAGGTCACGTGCGCGCAGCACGCCGAGCGGGTTCATGTGTTGCACGAACTCGGCCACGTAGTCGTTGCGCGGATCGGTGAAGATGTCCTGCGGCGCGCCGCTCTGGACGATCCGCCCGCCTTCCATGATCGAGATGTGGTTGCCCAGCTTGAACGCCTCGTCGAGGTCGTGGCTCACGAAGAGGATCGTGCGCTTCAGACGTTGCTGCAGCTCGAGAAGTTCGTCCTGCAGCTTGGTCCGGATCAGCGGGTCGAGCGCCGAAAAGGGCTCGTCCATGAGCAGGATCGGCGCCTGCGTGGCAAAGGCACGGGCGAGGCCCACACGCTGCTGCATGCCGCCCGAAAGCTCGCTCACCTTGTTATCGCCCCAGTCCGAGAGGCTCACCAGCGCCAGCTGCTCGTCGACGCGCTCGCGCGCTTCCTTGCCCTTCAGGCCGGCCAGCTCGAGGCCGAGGCCGACGTTTTCACGCACGGTGCGCCAGGGCAGCAGTCCGAACTGCTGGAAGACCATGGCGACATGGTGCATCCGGATGCGGCGCAGGGTGGCGGCGTCGCCGTTGGTCACGTCGACCATCTGCGAGCCGTCGTTCACCTCGACCTTGCCGCGTGCCACGGGGTTCAACCCGTTGACGGCGCGCAGCAGCGTCGACTTGCCCGAGCCCGACAGGCCCATGAGCACGTGGATGTTGCCCTCTTCCACGGTCAGGTTGCAGTCGTGCACGCCGAGCACCTGGTCGGTCGCCGCCTGGATCTCGCCGCGGTCCTTTCCCTCGTCCATGAGGGGCAGGGCGCGCTCGGGATGGTCGCCGAAGACGATGGAGACGTTGTCGATGTTGACCGCTGTCGTCATTTGCGTTCCCCCATGTTGAGGATGCGGTCGAGCATGATCGCGACCACCACGATCACGAAGCCCGACTCGAAGCCGAGAGCCGTGTTCACCTGGTTCAGCGCGCGGACGACCGGGACGCCAAGCCCGTCGGCACCGACGAGTGCGGCCACCACGACCATCGACAGCGACAGCATGATCGTCTGGTTCAGCCCGGCCATGATCTGCGGCACGGCATAGGGCAGTTCGACCTTGAACAGCGTCTGGCGCCCGGTGGCGCCAAAGGCGGTGGCGGCCTCGAGCAGCGGCTTGGGCGTCGAGGAGATGCCGAGGTAGGTCAGCCGGATCGGCGCCGGCAGCACGAAGATCACCGTCGCGATCAGGCCCGGCACCATGCCGATGCCGAAGAACACGATGGCCGGAATGAGATAGACGAAGGTCGGCAGCGTCTGCATCAGGTCGAGGATCGGGCGCAGGTAGGTGTAGACCCGCGGCCGGTGCGCGGCGTAGATCCCGATGGGCACGCCGATCGCCATGCAGACCATGCAGGCCGACAGCACCAGTGTGAGGCTCTCGGTCGTTTCCTCCCAGTAGTCCTGGTTGAGGATGAAGAGAAAGCCCAGCAGCACGAAGAGCGCGGTCTTCCAGTTGCGTTGCAGGGCATAGGTGATGGCAACGAAGCCCAGGATCACGATGAGCTCGGGTGGCTCCTGCAGGATCCAGAGGATCGCGTCGATCATCGCTTCCATGAGGTCGGAGAGGACGGTCAGGACGATGTCCCCGTTGTCCCGCACCCAGTCGAAGACGGCGCTTGCCGCATCGCCCACAGGTATCTTGTATTCGGTCAGCCAGTCCACGGCGCCGTGTCCCCCTTGATTTTTTCTTTTGGAATGAGTCTCGGGTCGTCATGGCCCGCGCGGGTCGCGGGGCCGAAAAGCGCACCGCCCGCCTCGGAAGGCGGGCGGTTCTGCGGGGATCACATCCCCAGGCTGTCCTTCACCGCGGCCATCGCGTCACCGCCGTCGACGGTGGTCACGCCGTCAAGCCATGCGTCGAGCACCTGCGGGTTTTCCTTGAGCCATGCCTCGGTCGCGTCGGCCGGGTCGGCACCGTCGTCGAGGATCTGGCCCATGATCTTGTTCTCCATGTCCAGCGTGAAGTCCATGTTCGAGAACAGCTTGCCGAGGTTCGGGCACTCTTCCGAGAAGCCCTGGCGCGTCACGGTGTGGACCACGCCCTCGCCGCCGAAGAAGTCCTCGCCGCCGGGCAGGTACTTCAGGTCGAAGTTGGCGTTCATCGGGTGCGGTTCCCAGCCAAGGAACACGACCGGCTCCTCGTTCTTGTAGAAGCGCGAGACCTGCGCCAGCATCCCCTGCTCGGAGCTTTCGACGACATCGAAGTCACCCAGCCCGAACTTGTCCTCTTCGGTGAGGCTCACGAGGTAGGCGTTGCCCTCGTTGCCCGGCTCGATGCCGTAGATCTTGCCGTCGAGCTCGTCCTCGAACTTGGCGATGTCGGCATAGCTCTGCAGGCCGGCCTCGTAGGCGTAGGTCGGCGTGGCAAGCGTGTACTTGGTGCCTTCGAGGTTGACGTTGATCTGCTCGATCTCGCCGCTGTCGAGGTAGGGCGTGATCGCGCTGGTCTGCGCCGGCATCCAGTTGCCGAGGAAGACGTCGACGTCATCGCTTTCCAGCGATGCGAAGGTCACCGGCACCGACAGGACCTTCACGTCCACGTCGTAGCCGAGGCCTTCGAGTACGTGCTTCGCGGTCGCGGTGGTGGTGGTGATGTCGGTCCAGCCCACATCGGACATGATGACACTGTCGCATTGTGCCTGCGCGTGGGCGGCGCCAGCGGCGGCCGTGAGGGCGAGGGCGGAAATGGCATGTTTCAGTTTCATGGATGCTCCCTGATCCTTGGAAGTCGATTTATTGATTGACCAGTCAAACAATGACTGATTATCTCTGCATTGCAACCCTTTTCTCGGGAAAGACCGGATGAACGCGCAGACCCAACGCAGAACGCAACTGATCGAGGCAACGATTCACGAAATCGGTGCCACCGGTACGCTTGCGGTCACGGTGGGCCAGATCGCCAAGCGGGCCGGGGTGTCGGCGGCACTGGCCTTCCACTACTTCGGGGACAAGGACCGCCTGTTCCTGGCCGCGATGCGGCACATCCTTGCGGTCTACGGTGACGAGGTCCGCCGGGGTCTTGCACAGTCGCAGGACCCGCGTGAGCGGCTCGAGACCCTGATCCGCGCCAGTTTCAGCGAGACGAACTTCCGGCGCGACGTGATCGCGACGTGGCTGAACTTCTACGTGCTGGCGCATCGCTCGACCGAGGCGCAACGGCTGCTGGTGATCTACCACCGGCGGCTGCATTCGAACCTCGTGCACGAGCTGCGCCCGCTGGTCGGGGCCAAGGCCCCGGGCGTCGCGCGACGCCTCGCGGCGCTCATCGACGGCATCTACCTGCGATTCGCCCATTTCCCCTCCGACGAGCCCGAGCAGAACGCCTCGGCCCACGTGCTGGCTGCACTGGAAAACGAACTGAGAGCATTGGCATGACGCGACCGAACATCCTTATCCTGATGGTGGACCAGCTGAACGGGACGCTGTTTCCGGACGGCCCCGCCGACTGGCTGCACACGCCGAACCTGCGCCGGCTGGCCGAGCGCTCGGTGCGGTTCCGCAACTGCTACACCGCATCGCCGCTCTGCGCACCGGGGCGGGCGAGCTTCATGTCGGGCGAGCTTCCCTCGGTCACCGGCGTCTACGACAACGCCGCCGAGTTTCCGTCCGATCTGCCGACCTATGCGCATCATCTTCGCCGGGCAGGGTATCACACTTGCCTGTCGGGCAAGATGCATTTCGTCGGGCCCGACCAGCTTCACGGTTTCGAGGAACGCCTGACCACCGACATCTATCCCGCCGACTTCGGCTGGACCCCGGACTACCGCAAGCCCGGCGAGCGCATCGACTGGTGGTATCACAACATGGGCTCGGTCACCGGCTCGGGCGTCGCCGAGATTTCCAACCAGATGGAATACGACGACGAGGTCGCCTACAACGCGACCCGCAAGGTCTATGACCTCGGGCGCCGCAAGGGCGACCGCCCGTGGTGCCTGACGGTCAGCTTCACCCACCCGCACGACCCCTATGTCGCGCGCAAGAAATACTGGGATCTCTACGAGGACTGCGAGCACCTGCTGCCCGAGGTGGGCGACCTCGGCTACGAGAACCACGACAAGCACTCGAAGCGCATCTTCGACGCGAACGACTGGCGCAGCTTCAACATCACCGAGGAAGACGTCCGCCGCTCGCGCCGGGCCTATTTCGCCAATATCTCCTATCTCGACGACAAGATCGGCGACATCCTCGAGGCGCTCGAGGGCACCCGGCAGGATGAGGACACGATCATTCTCTTCGTCTCGGATCACGGCGACATGCTTGGCGAGCGCGGCCTTTGGTTCAAGATGTCCTTCTTCGAAGGCTCGTCGCGAGTGCCGATGATGATCTCGGCGCCGGGGCTCGAGCCCGGTCTCTGCGAGACCCCGGTGAGCAACATCGACGTCTGCCCGACGGTCTGCGACCTGGCCGGCGTCAGCATGGACGAGGTGCAGCCCTGGACCGCCGGCGAAACGCTGGTGCCGGTCGCGGGTGGTGCCGCGCGCGGGCCGGTGGCGATGGAATACGCCGCCGAGGCGTCCTATGCGCCGCTCGTCAGCCTTCGCGATGGCCGCTGGAAATACAACCGCTGCGCGCTCGATCCCGACCAGCTCTTCGACCTGGAGAGCGACCCGCACGAGCTGACCAACCTCGCGGCCGATCCTGCCCACGCCGAGACGCTCGAGCGCCTGCGGGCGATGGCTGATGAGCGCTGGGATCTCGACCGCTTCGACGCCGACGTGCGCAAGAGCCAGGCGCGGCGCTGGGTGGTCTACGAGGCGCTGCGCAACGGCTCCTACTACCCGTGGGACTACCAGCCGCTGCAAAAGGCCAGCGACCGTTTCATGCGCAACCACATGGATCTGAACGAGGTCGAGGAAAACGCCCGCTACCCGCGCGGCGAGTGACCGGACCGGACAAGGAACACGACATGGCTTATGACATTCAACCGCGCGCCAGCCACTACGTGGCCGGCGAATACATCGACGATGCCGCGGGTGCCGAGATCCCGGTGATCTACGCTGCCACCGGCGAGCGCGTCGCGACCCTGCACGCCGCGACCCCGGCCATCGTGGAGCGCGCCCTTGCCGCCGCCGAGACGGCGCAGGCGGAATGGGCCACGTGGAGCCCGCGCGAGCGTGGCCGCGTGCTGACCCGTGCCGCCCAGATCATGCGCGAGCGCAACCACGACCTGTCGGTGCTCGAGACCTACGACACCGGCAAGCCGCTGCAGGAGACGCTGGTGGCCGACGCCACCTCGGGTTCGGACGCGCTCGAGTATTTCGGTGGCATCGCTGCCGGGCTCACCGGCGAGCACATCCCGCTGGGCGAGGACTGGGTCTATACCATCCGCGAGCCGCTCGGCGTCTGCGTCGGCATCGGCGCATGGAACTATCCCACCCAGATCGCCTGCTGGAAGGCGGCCCCGGCGCTCGCCTGCGGCAACGCGATGGTGTTCAAGCCCTCCGAGACCACGCCGCTCTGTGCGCTGAAGGTGGCCGAGATCCTGACCGAGGCCGGCGCGCCCGCCGGGCTCTTCAACGTGGTCCAGGGCATGGGCGAGGTCGGCGCTTCGCTGGTGACCGATCCGCGCGTGGCCAAGGTCTCGCTCACCGGCTCGGTGCCTACCGGCCGCAAGGTCTATGCGGCGGCGGCCGACGGCATGAAGCACGTCACCATGGAGCTCGGCGGCAAGTCCCCGATGCTGGTGTTCGACGATGCCGACATCGAGAACGCCGTCGGCGGCGCGATCCTCGGCAACTTCTACTCCAGCGGGCAGATCTGCTCGAACGGCACCCGCGTCTTCGTGCAGAAAGGCATCAAGGAAGCCTTCCTCGCGCGGTTGGCCGAGCGCCTGAAGGGCGCGGTGATCGGCGACCCGCTGGACGAGACTACCAGCTTCGGCCCGATGGTCTCCGAGACGCAGATGACCATCGTGCAGGGCTTCATCGAGAAGGGCATAGCCGAGGGCGCGCGCCTCGTCACAGGCGGCAAGCGCATCGACCGCGACGGCTGGTATCTCGAGCCGACGGTCTTTGCCGATGTCACCGACGACATGACCATCGCGCGCGAGGAGATCTTCGGCCCGGTGATGAGCGTGCTCGACTTCGACACCGAGGAAGAGGGGATCGCCCGCGCCAACGCCACCGAATACGGGCTGTCCGCCGGCGTGTTCACGAAGGACCTCGCACGCGGGCACCGGGTGATCGGCAAGCTGCGCGCCGGAAGCTGCTTCATCAACTCCTACAACGACGCGCCGGTCGAGGCACCGTTCGGAGGGGTGAAGATGTCGGGCGTCGGCCGCGAGAACTCCAAGGCCGCGATCGAGCACTGGAGCCAGATGAAATCCGTCTACGTCCGCATGGGCGATGTGGAGGCACCCTTCTGATGCAAGCCGAATACGTCATCGTCGGGGCGGGCAGCGCCGGCTGTGCCATGGCCTGGCGGCTGGCCGAGGCGGGCAAGCGCGTGCTGGTGATCGAGCACGGCGGCAGCGATGCCGGCCCGCTGATCCAGATGCCCGGGGCGCTCAGCTACCCGATGAACATGAAGCGCTACGACTGGGGCTATGTCTCCGAGCCCGAGCCGCATCTCGGCGGGCGCCAGCTGGCGACCCCGCGCGGCAAGGTGCTGGGCGGGTCGTCCTCGATCAACGGCATGATCTACGTGCGCGGCCACGCCCGCGACTTCGACCACTGGCGTGACCAGGGCGCGACCGGCTGGGGCTACGCCGACGTGGCGCCCTACTTCCAGCGTCAGGAGAACTGGCACGACGGCGGCCATGGCGGCGATCCGGACCTGCGCGGCACCGACGGGCCGCTGCACGTCAGCCGCGGGGCCCGCGCGAACCCGCTCACGCAGGCCTTCGTCGAGGCCGGCCGGCAGGCCGGCTACCCGGTGACCGACGATTACAACGGCCACCAGCAGGAAGGCTTCGGTCCCTACGACATGACCGTCTGGAAGGGCGAGCGCTGGTCGGCGGCCCGGGCCTATCTGCGCCCGGCCCTGAAGCGCGAGAACTGCGACCTCGTGCGGGCGCTGGCGCGTCGCGTGGTGATCGAGGACGGCCGCGCCGTGGGCGTCGAGATCGAGCGCGGCGGCAAGGTCGAGGTGATCCGCGCCGAGGCCGAGGTGATCCTCGCCGCCTCGTCGCTGAACTCGCCCAAGCTGCTGATGCTGTCGGGCATCGGCCCGGCGGCGCATCTCGCCGAGCACGGCATCGAGGTCGTCGCCGACCGGCCGGGCGTGGGCCAGAACCTGCAGGATCACCTCGAGCTCTACATCCAGGCGGCGGCAAGCCGGCCGGTGAGCCTCTTCAAGTACTGGAACCTGCTGGGCAAGGCCTATGTCGGGGCGCGCTGGCTGTTCACGAAGTCGGGGCCGGGCGCGTCGAACCAGTTCGAGAGCGCGGGCTTCATCCGTTCGGAGGCGGGCGTCGACTACCCGGACATCCAGTATCACTTCCTGCCGATCGCGGTGCGCTACGACGGGCAGGTCGCGGCCGAGGGCCATGGCTTCCAGGCCCACGTCGGGCCGATGCGCAGCCCCTCGCGCGGCGAGGTCACGCTGCGGTCGTCCGATCCGAAGGACGCGCCGCGCATCCTGTTCAACTACATGGCGCACGAGAAGGACTGGTCGGATTTCCGCAAGTGCATCCGGCTTACCCGCGAGATCTTCGCGCAGGAGGCGTTCCGCCCCTACTACAAGCACGAGATCCAGCCGGGCGCCGACTGCCAGAGCGACGACGAGCTCGACGACTTCATCCGCCAGCACGTGGAGAGCGCCTATCATCCCTGCGGCACCGCCCGCATGGGCCGGGCCGACGACCCGATGGCCGTGGTCGACCCCGAGACCCGGGTGATCGGGGTCGAGGGGCTGCGGCTTGCCGACAGCTCGATCTTTCCGCGCATCACAAACGGCAACCTCAACGCACCGTCGATCATGGTGGGCGAGAAGGCGTCGGACCACATCCTCGGCAAGGCGCCGCTGCCGCCGAGCAACGTGGCGCCCTGGATCAACCCCGACTGGGAGATCTCGCAGCGCTGACTGTTCCTGCATCACGAGACCGGAACACGCCGGGGCCGCAGCGCCCCGGCGTTTTCGTGTCCGGTGCCCCGCTGGCAGCTTCGGGCGCGCCGCGTTATGGACTGGGGGCGCCCATCCCAAGGAGCCCGCCGCATGGATCTTTTCGACGCCTCTTCCTCGGGCCGCCGCCGCCCGCTCGCCGACGTGCTGCGCCCGGAAACGCTTGACGACGTGATCGGGCAGGGGGCGCTCGTGGCCCCGAACTCGCTGCTGCGCCGTCGCATCGCGGCGGATGCGCTGGGCAGCCTGTTGCTCTACGGCCCGCCGGGGATCGGCAAGACCTCGATCGCGCGCGCCGTGGGCAACATGCTGGGCAAGGAGTTCCGGGTGCTGCACGCGGCGGGCGTTCGGGTCTCGGACATCCGCAAGATCGCCGACGAGGCGCGCATCCGCCCGGTGCTGATGTTCGTGGACGAGGTGCACCGGCTGTCCGCCACGCAGGCCGACGACCTGCTGACCATCTGCGAGGACGGCACCACCGACTTCATCGGCGCCACCACCGAGAACCCCTATCATGCCATTCCCAAGGCGCTGATCTCGCGTTCGCAGGTGCTCAAGCTCGAGCCCCTCTCGATCGACGACATGGAAGAGGTGATCCGCCGCGGGCTCGCGCATCTTGCCGCGAACGGCATCGAGGTGACGCTTGCGCCCGAGCAGCTGCGGCTCATCGCCGGCCGGTCGGGCGGCGACGCGCGGCGCGCCCTGACGACGCTGGAAAGCCTTGCGGTCGGGCATGGTGACGGGCCGGTCGAGATCACCGAGGCGATGATCGAGGAAGTCTACGCGGCCGCCCCCGTGAATTTCGACCGCACCGGGGACCAGCACTACGATGTCACCTCGGCCTTCGTGAAATCCATGCGCGGCTCGGATCCGGACGCCACGCTGCACTGGCTGGCGGTGCTCATCCATGCCGGTGAAGACCCGCGCTACATCGCGCGCCGCATCATGATCCACGCCTCCGAGGACGTGGGCCTTGCAGACAACACCGCGCTGCAGACGGCGGTCGCGGCGGCGCAGGCGGTCGAGATGATCGGCTACCCGGAGGCGCAGATCATCCTTTCCCACGCAGCGCTGCACGTCGCCCGCGCGCCCAAGTCGACCTCGGCCTGCGCCGGGATCGGTGCGGCGCTCTCCTACGTGCAGAGCGCGCCGCAGATGAGCGTGCCGCTGCACCTGCGCGATGCGCATTACGCCGGCGCCGCGAAGCTCGGGCACAAGGGCTACCGGCTGCCGCACAACGATCCGCGCGGCTGGGTCGATCAGGAATATGCCACCGGCATCGTGCGGGGGCAGTTCTACCAGAGCGACGCCCGCGAGGCGCCGACCTTCGAGAAGCGCGCCGACGAGCACTGGGCGCGCGTCACGGGGCGGATGCCGCCGCGCCGGTTCTGACGCGGCGGCAGGACGTCAGGCCGCGCCCGGAGTGTCCTCGGCAGAGGCCGCTTCGGCCTGCTGGCGCAGCGCGTTCTCGACGGCAAGCTCGGCCATGCGCATGATCGCCTCGCGGCTGTTCGCGGCGGCGATGAACAGGCCCTTGTGGCAGAACTTCGCGCCGGGCACGCCCGAGGCCTCCTCGAGCGCCTCGCCCGACAGCCCGCCCCATTCGGCGGGAAGGTCGGCGCGCTGCTCGTAGCCCTCGTCGGACAGGCGGATGCCGCCCAGCGTCCAGTCGTCGCCGCCACGCGGGGTGACGACGAAAAGCAGGTGGTCGGCCTCGGCCTTGTCGATGCCCGATCGGAACGGCATTCCGCGCGGCAGCTCGAGGATGCGGCCCTCTCCGGCATCGGCGATGGCCTGCGCGACAAGCCCCTCGGCCCGGCGCTTGGCGGCGCTGCGGGCAACGCGCGCATCGACGAACTGGCGGGCGATCTCGACCGCGGCGCGGAAGGCGCGGATCTCGCCCTCGGGGTCGTCGTCGTCGAACACCGGCTTGAGCGTCTCGATCAGCCCCGGCAGCGTCAGCGCCGACAGCGGGCCCGCCTCGGACAGGCTCACGGTGCCGTTGTCGACCTGGTCAACCGGCAGCACGAAGGTCTTCTCGAAGGAGGCGTGCAGCTTGTCGAGATGCTCTTCGGGCACGCCGCTGGCACGCAGGTAGTCGTGGCCGAAGTGCAGCCAGACCAGACCGAACGAGCTGTAGGGCGTGCCGTCCTCGCGCTGCGGCGCTTCGCGCTGGTGGTGGTCGTAGACGTGCGCCTCGGGGTCGTAGGTGCCGCCGACGTCGTAGATGACGCGGTCCTCGGCCGGCGCGAGCCACTCGGGCGCGCGGGTGCGCACGACCTCGGCCTCGGGGAAGAGGCGGGTGAGGATGACCGTCGAGAGGACTTCATCGGCGTGGAAGCCGCCGGAATGCGTGACGAGATAGCTGGGAGACATGGAGATGCGCCGTTTCCTGGGAGAATTTCGCACCTCCTAGGCTGCCGGGGCAGGGGGGATCAAGGGGGCGCGCCTCTCGGGACGCGCGCCTCCCGGCGTCGTGGATCACTCGGGCCCTTCGACCTCGAGGGTGACGGCCGCATACCAGTCGGCCACGGCGCGGATCGCCTCGTCGGTCATCTCGGCGGCGATCTCGGTCATGATCGGATGCTTGCGCTTGCCGCTTCTGAACGCCTTGAGCTGGGTGTCGATGTAGATGTTGACCTCGCCCGCGAGGTTCGGAGCGTCGAGCGCCTGCGAGATGCCCGTGGCGCCGTGGCAGGAGACGCAGGCCTCGGGCGCGTCGCTTTCGTTGACGCCTTCGGGCAGCGTGGCCGATGCCGTATGTGCCGCGTACCACGCGGCGACATCCGAGATCTGCTGCGCGGTCAGGCCGGCGGCCACGACCGACATCATCTCGTGCTCGCGCGCACCGCTCTTGAAGGCCATCAGCTGCGCCTCGAGATACGCCTCGGGCTCGCCGCCGATGTTGGGCGCGATGGGGATCTGCGCGATCCCGTCGAGCCCGTGGCAGGTGCGGCACATGTTGGCGACCTTGCGCCCGGCGGCGGGGTCGTCCGCCGCCGCCGGGGTGGCCCCGGCGAGCATCAGCCCGCCGAGGATGGTGAGTGCCGCGCGCCTCATTCGGACGCGGGCGCCGGGTTGTAGGCGATCCGCCAGATCGCCCCTGCGAAGTCGTCGGACACCAGCATGGAGCCGTCCTTGAGGAAGGCGATGTCCATCGGCCGGCCCCGGTATTCGCCGGTCTCCTCGTTGAGCCAGCCGTCGGCGAAGACCTCGGTCCCGGCGGCGTTGCCCTCTTCGTCGAGCGCGGTGAACATCACCCGCGCGCCGATCGGCGTAGTGCGGTTCCACGAGCCGTGCTGCGCCGAGAAGATCCCGCCCTGGTACTTCTCGGGGAAGGACGAGCCCTCGTAGAAGCGCATTCCGAGATCGGCGGCATGTGCCTGCATCTCGACCTGCGGTTCGGTGAACGACACGCCCTCGGGGCGCGGCACGTTCTTGTAGTCGGGGATCTCCACCCGGCCGTTGGTCCACGGGAAGCCGAAGTGCTGCCCGGCCTCGGTCTGGCGGTTCAGCTCGCCCGGCGGGATGTCGTCGCCCATGCCGTCGACCTGGTTGTCGGTGAACCACAGGTCGCCGTTCGCCGGGTTGAAGTCATGCCCGACCGAGTTGCGGATGCCGCGTGTGTAGACCTCGCGACCGGTGCCGTCGGTGTTCATCCGGATGATGCCGCCAATGCCGGTCTTGTCGTACATCTCGACCTTGTCCTTGGGCTGCACGTTGTGCGGCTGGCCGAGCGAGACGTAGAGCTTGCCGTCGGGCCCGATACGGCAGACCCGCGCGGTGTGGTTGAAGCTCTCTTCCTCGGCCGGGATCAACTCGCCCTTGGGCACCACCACGCCGACCGCCGGGTCCGGTCCCTCGAAGAAGAACTCGGCCGCCGGGAAGGTCAACACGCGGTTGCGCTCGGCGATGTAGAGGAAGCCGTCAGGCGAGAAGCAGGGGCCGTTGGGCACGTCGAAGGTGATCGAGGGTGCGAAGTCGAAGACCTCGTCGGCGACGCGGTCGCGGTCACGGTCGACCACCGACCAGACCTTGTCCTTGCGGGTGCCGACGAAGGTCACGGTGCCCTGCGGTGCCACCGCCATCGAGCGCGCGTCGGGCACCACGGCGTAGAGGCTGACCTCGAAGCCGTCGGGGACGTTGATGTGCTCGAGGATCGCCTTCAGCGACTCGGCGCGCTCGCCCTCCTGGTCGATGTTGGTGAAGGTCGCGTCGGTGCGCTGCATGTTGGACAGCTTGTCCATGTTGTCCTGCGCGAGCACCGGCGTCGCGCAGATCGTTCCGAGCATCAGGCTCGCAATCAGCTTTCGGGTCTTCATCATCTCTCCTCCCTAATAGGTCCCGGCCTGCGTATTGTTGTCGCATTGTCCGGCGGCCATATGCGGAGAGTTCAAGACCGCGTGTGTCGTGTCAATTGATTCGATATGCATACATTGGGATGTATCGGTATTTCTTCTATATGCCGAAGCGGGTCGGGGATGCGCGAGGAAACGCTTGAAACCCAGTTTGAGGTGCGGGATTTACTCTGCTTATCAAGTTTTTGATGTGAGTCTGGAGCGATTTGTCCGGTAGCCGTGTCGGCGCGATCGGAAATTAACTTGAGAATTATCGCGGCGGAAATTCAGGAATTCGGCGCAGAATAAAATCGGCGCCTCTCCTGTAATAGAGGGCGATTTCGGTGGATATGAGGCCCGAGAATTAAGGGCCGAAATATTTCCGCTGATCCGTGCGCTTTTCCGGGTTTGCGACGGGATGCGGATGGCGCAGGCCCCCGCCGGAGCGGGGGCCCGTTTCACGTTTCAGCCGTAGATCAGCCGCGGCAGCCAGGTGATGATCTCGGGAAAGACCATGCAGAGCACGAGGCCCACGATCTGCAGCGCGAGGAACGGCAGGGCCGACTTGAAGATGTCGGTCATCGGGATCTCCGGCGGCGCCACCCCCCGCAGGTAGAAGAGCGCGTAGCCGAAGGGTGGCGACAGGAAGCTCATCTGCATGTTCACGAGGTAGAGCACCCCGAACCACAGCACGAGATCCTCGGGACTCGACAGTCCGAAGGCCGCAGCCCCCAGCGCCTTGATGATCGGCACGAAGATCGGCACGCAGAGCAGCAGGATGCCCACCCAGTCGAGGAACATGCCCAGGATCACCAGCAGGATCTGCATCAGGATCAGGATGCCCCACGGTCCGAGCCCGGTCGCCGCCAGTGCGTCCTGCACGAACTGCTGCCCGCCCTCTAGCACGTAGAGACCGACGAAGATCGTGGCGCCGAACATGATCCAGATGACCATGGCCGAGGCCTTGAGCGTCGTGGTGCAGGCCTCGCGGACCGTCGGCCAGTCGAGCTTGCGGTGAATGGCGGCCACTATGAAGGCGCCGAAGGTGCCGATGCCGGCGGCCTCCACCGGCGTCGCGACACCGGAGAAGATGATGCCCAGTACCACCACGACCAGCGTGATCGGGGCGGCCATCTTGCCGACGAGCTGCAGTTTCTCGCGATGCGAAATCCGCTCCTCGACCGGGATCGCCGGCCCAAGCGACGGGTTGATGTAGCAGCGCATGGTCACGTAGAGGATGTACATCCCCGACAGCAGCAGGCCCGGGATGACCGCGCCGATGAACAGCTCGCCCACCGATTGCTCGGCCACCACCGCGTAGATGATGGCAAGGATCGACGGCGGGATCAGGATCCCGAGCGTGCCACCGGCCATGATCGAGCCCATCGCGATCTTGGGGTCATAATGCCGCTTCAGCATCGCCGGCAGCGCGATGATGCCCATCGTCACCACCGCCGCGCCGATGACGCCGACCATCGCGGCAAGGATCGTCGAGGCGATGATCGTGGCCGAGGCCAGCCCGCCCTTCACCCCGCCGAGGACCTTGTAGATCACGTCGAACATGTCGTTGATGATCCCCGCCCTCTCGAGCATCGCCGCCATGAAGATGAACAGCGGGATGGCCGAGAGCTGGTAGTTCGTCATCAGCGGAAAGATCCGGCTGGGCACGATGTTGAGCGCGCGGGCGTCGCCCAGCACGAAGAGGAACACGCAGGCAAGACCGCCGGTGACGAAAGCGAGCGGCAGGCCCGCCATCAGCAGCGCCAGCAGCGAGCCGAACATGATGAGCGTCAGCCACTCGATTCCGATGTCGATACCCATGCTCAGTTCCCCCGCGCGATTTCACGGATGTCTTTCGACAGTTTCGAGATGCCCTGCAGCACGAGCAGCAGGCCGCCGATCACCATGACCCATTTCATCGGCCAGAGCGGCACCTCCCATTCGTTGAAGCTGATCTCGCCCCAGCGGATGTTCGGATCGGTCCACTGGTTCAGGCCCCAGCCGCCGACCATCTCGCCGAACGAGATCTGTCCGCGTGCCCAGTCCGAGACCACGGCATTGCCCGAGGGCACCGCGATGGCGTCCATGGCGAAGATCCAAGAGGTCACCAGGAGGGTGCCCGCGAAGATGAAGAAGAAGATCGAGGTGAGCAGGTCGACCCATGCCTTGTTCGGCCGCGACATCGGTGCGTAGAAGATGTCGACCCGGACGTGGCTCTCGGTGAGCATCGCGTAGGCCCCGGCGATCAGGTACTGCATCCCGAACATGAGATACATCGCCTCGTGCGCCCAGTTGGTGGGCGAGCCGAAGACGTAGCGCGCGATCACCTCGTAGTAGTAGACGAAGACCGCGATCACCGCCCAGTAGGCGACGAACTCGCCGCAGAACAGCGACAGCCGGTCGATCCAGTTCTCGGCGTATTCGCTGTCGTGCTTGGGGCCTTCCTCGTCCTCGGCCTCGCGCAGGGCGCGCTCGGCCTCCGACACCTCTTCGTGCAGCGGCAGGGCGGCATTGGCCCGTCGCACCAGCATCGGCAGCAGGATCATGTCGATCAGCAGCAGCGCAAGCAGCAGGTAGAGCGCGTAGCCCGCCGCGTTGTCCCAGAAGGCGCGCGTGGCAGCGGCCTCGTCGCGCAGCGGGGTGATCTCCTCCACCGTGGCGCGCGCGTCGGTGACGCGGGTTTCGCCCTTGGAGATCGTGTCCTGCGCCCGTTGCAGGCGCCGCTCGGCGCTCTTGAGCGCGAACGAGCCCGCCTCGGCCTCGTCGACCGCGGCCTCGAGGTCGGCCAGGCTGGCCTGCGCCTCGGTCACCCGCTCTTCCTCGCGATCAAGCGTGCGCTCGGCGACCCGGATCTGGTTGGCGTAGGTCGAGAGCACCGTCCGGGCGTCATGCGTCTGGTTGTTCGCGAAGAGGATGAACAGGAAGATCGGCAGGTAGATGAGCCCCCACAGGCTCTTGAGGTAGAAGCGGTGCAGGCCGAGGATGCCGCCGGTGACGGCGATCATGTAGGCGAGCGGCAGCGTGTAGCGTTTCTCTTTCGGCTGCGGACGGCGCGAGAGCACCATCGCGATGACCGGGAAGACGATCAGTCCGACCCAGTACAGCCAATGCGGCAGCGTGAAGCTGAGACCCGGCATTGCGGTCCTCGTTGATTGGCATTGCATGAGAGCCGCCCGGCGCGCAGGCCGGGCAGCGGATCGGGGGCTGGATGTCGAGCGAAGCTCAGAGCTTCAGTTCGAGCCCCTCTGTGAGTGCGGGATCGACGTAGCCCAGCGAGCCGGACATCATGTAGTCGAGCTGGATCTTGAAGACCCGGGCCGCGTTCGGATCGCGGTTCGCGTAGTCGAACCAGATCGGCACGGCGACCTCGGTCATCAGGTCCACGTCGTCCTGGCTGAGCCGGGTCACCTCGGTGCCGTCTTCCTCGAACTTCGACCAGGCCTCCTGGTCGGCCTTCTGGATCGCGGCGTAATGCATGTCGGAGTAGACATGCGTCTCCATCTCGACGAACTGCTTCATCTGCGGCGACAGCGCGTCCCAGGCGGACTGGCCCACGGTGATGTCCATGATGTCGACCGGCTGGTAGAGCGACATGAAACCCGGCGGGCCCATGACGATGTAGCTGGTCACCTGGCTGAACCCGAGCGCGTAGTTGACCGCCGGGCCCACGTAGTCCGCCACGTCGATCGTGCCCTTCTCGAGCGCCGGGAAGATCTCCGAGCCCGGAAGAACCGTGGTCTCGGCGCCGATGGCGTTGAAGACCTCGGCCACCATGCCGCCGGGCAGCCGCATCTTGCGGCCCGCGAAGTCGTCGATCGAGCGGATCGGCACCTTCGAGTGGATGATGTTCGCGTCGTGGTGCACTGGGCCCACGAAGTGCATGCCCTGCGCCTTGTAGAGCTCGCGCGCGATGTCGATGCCGCCAAGCCCGTAGTAGAACGTGTCGAACTCGGAGGGCTGGCGCAGGCCGAGCGGGATCGACGTCAGGAACGTCGCCGCAGGGATGATGCCCTGCGCGTAGATGGTGAACGGGTTCACCGCGTCGAGCACGCCGTTCTTCACCGCGTCATACAGCTGGAAGTCACCGACGACGTCGTTGGCACCGAATGGTGTAAAGGCGAGCTCCCCTCCCGTCTTTTCAACAATCGTCGCGCACCAGTCCTTGAAGATCTGCAGGCCGGCGCCGCCGGGCCAGCTTGTCTGGATCTTCCATGTGGTGCCTGCTGCCTGCGCCGAGGCAATGTGCGGCGCCGCGAGGGTTGCGGCACCCGCGCCAGCGATCGCGCGGAGCGCATGGCGCCGCGTGGTCCTTTGGTTGGTCATGTATCTCCTCCCTTTATGACCGGACCGCGGGCGCTGGTCGTTGCCGGTGCCCCCGACCCGATGGAAGGTAGCTTAACGTGAATATGTAAAATTGGTAATAAAATTTTGCCGGTTTTGAATATGTCCGCCGGAACCGATCCTTTGGTCGGTGTTCTTGGCCGTGCAGGCGCTCAAGACAGGGGCAAACCGGCACGGCACCGGGGGTGACGTGAGCATGGCAGGTCGGATTCGTAAGGGGAAAGGGCCCGTGCTCAGCTCGCGTGCTCGGCGATCTGTGCGCGGCACCAGGTCTCGATGGCGGAGGCGTCTTCGGGCAGCTCTTCGGCCAGGCCCTCGGCAAAGGAGAGGAAGGCCTCGACGTTGCTCGGGCCGACCGCCGTCAGCACAGGGATACCCGCGGCCAGTGCTTCGCCGATCACCGGGCGGAAGCCGCGGCCATCGGCCTCCTGCTTGCCGAACTTGTTCACGATCAGAAGAGCGGCCCCGTCGCGCAGGCTGGCACTCACCAGCCCCACCGCCCGCTCGAGTCCGTCCGGATCGAGCCGGCAGCCGCGCGACAGCGCCCCGAGGTTCTGGCTGATGCGCACCACGTCGAAACCGCTGAGAACATGCAGGTCCATCATGCACTTGGTGTCCGGGCCGGTCTCGACGTTGATCTGCACCGCGCCCGCCAGCCTGACCCCGCCATCGCGCAGCCGCGCGGCCACCTCGCGGATCAGGACATCGCTCGCCCCACGGCCCTGCGGCACCACGTAACCCAGCATCCTCAACCCCTTGCAACTCGTCCGGGCAGCCTACAAGATGCCCCCCGCGCAGGCCAGAGGAGGTATCGCTTCGTGATCGCACCCGAGTTTCCCCTGCTCCCCGATCCGTCCGACCCGCGCCTCACGCGGCGTGTCACCGGCACCGACCAGACCGGCGCCGAGACCGAGCTTTCGGTGGTCGAGGAACGCCCCCTGACCATCTATCTCAACCGTCAGGAGATCGTCACCGCGATGACCATCGGGGACTATCCCGAGTATCTCGCGCTGGGCTTCCTGCGGAACCAGGGGATGCTGCGCCCCGACGACGTGGTGACCGCCGTCGACTACGACGACGAGATCGAGACCGTCGTGGTGCGCACCGAGCGCGAGACCTCATACGAGGAGAAGGTGCAGAAGAAGACCCGCACCAGCGGCTGTGCCGTGGGCACCGTCTTCGGCGACATGATGGAGGGGCTCGAGGGGCTCGTGCTGCCGCAGACGCAGGTGCGGTCAAGCTGGCTCTACAAGCTGGCGCGCGAGATCAACACCACGCCCTCGCTCTACCTCGAGGCCGGGGCCATCCACGGCACCGTGCTCTGCCAGCAGGACCGCCCGCTGGTCTACATGGAGGACGTCGGCCGCCACAACGCGGTGGACAAGATCGCCGGCGTGCTCTTCCGTCACGACATCCCGGCGGACGACAAGATCCTCTATACCACCGGGCGGCTGACCTCGGAGATGGTCATCAAGACCGCGCTCATGGGCATTCCGGTGCTCGCCTCGCGCTCGGGCTTCACCGCCTGGGGCGTCGAGATCGCGCGGCAGGTCGGGCTGACCTGCATCGGCCGGATGCGCGGGCAGCGCTTCGTCTGTCTCTCGGGCGAGGATCGGCTGCTGCGCGACGTCGACCCCGCAAGTGTCCCGGACGAGGATCGCAAGGCGCGCCGGAAGGCCTCGGCATGAGCGCGGCGCCGCTGCAACAGCCGCTCGGCGTGATCCTTGCCGGCGGCCGCGCCACCCGCATGGGCGGGGGCGACAAGGGGCTGCTCGAGGTGGGCGGCCAGCGCCTGCTGTCGCGGGTGATCGAACGGTTCGCGCCGCAGGTGGCGGGGCTCGCGCTCAACGCCAACGGCGATGCCGGGCGCTTCGCCGAGTTCGGACTGCCGGTGCTGCCCGACAGCCTGCCCGACTATCCCGGTCCGCTCGCGGGGGTGCTCGCCGGGCTCGACTGGGCGGCGGAGCAGGGGGCCGACAGCATCGTCACCGTGGCCGCCGACACGCCGTTCTTTCCCTGCGACCTGGTCTCGCACCTGCTGCTCGCCGCCGAGGGGCGCCCGCACCTGCTGGCGCTCGCCGCCACGCCGCGCGACGGCAGCGAGCTGAAATCGGGCGGCAGGCTGAACCGGCACCCGACCTTCGGCCTCTGGCCGGTCGCTCTGCGCGACGACCTGCGCGCCGCGCTGGACGAGGGGCTGCGCAAGGTGGTGCTCTGGACCGATCGGCACGACGCCGGAGAGGCGGTCTTCCCGGTGATCGGCTTCGACCCGTTCTTCAACGTCAACACGCCCGAGGACCTCGCCCGGGCCGAGGCGCTGATCGCATGAGGCTCTACGGCGTCACCGGCTGGAAGAACGCCGGCAAGACCGGCCTGATGGAGCGGCTTGTCTCCGAGATCTCGGCGCGCGGGCTCAGGGTCTCGACCGTCAAGCACGCCCACCACGACACCGACATCGACCAGCCGGGCCGCGACAGTCACCGCCACCGCGAGGCGGGCGCCCGCGAGGTCATGCTGGCCACGCCGCACCGCTGGGCGCTGATGCACGAGCTGCGCGGCGCGGACGAGCCGCCGCTGGCGGAGCTGCTGCAGCGGCTCTCGCCGGTCGACCTGGTGCTGGTCGAGGGCTACAAGGGCGCGCCGCATCCGAAGATCGAGGCGCACCGCCAGGAGACCGGCAAGCCGCTGCTTGCCACGCGCAACGATACGATCCGCGCGGTGGCCGCCGACAGCGCGGTCGAGACGACGCTGCCCTGCTTCGATCTCGACGATACCGCCGCCATCGCCGATTTCATCCTGCGCGAGGTGGGCGCATGAGCTTCGACACCTTCGTCGTCGTGGACTGGTCCGGCGCGGCGTCGCCTACGCCCGCGCGCCCGTCGAAAGACGCCATCTGGATCGGCATCGCCGGCGCTGGCGCGCAGGAGGTCGAGACGCAGTATCACCGCACCCGACACGCCGCGACCGACGCGCTGGCCGCGCTCTTCGAGGCCGAGACCGCCGCCGGGCGGCAGGTCATCGCGGGCTTCGACTTCCCCTTCGCCTATCCCCGGGGCTTTGCCCGCGCGGTCTGCGGCTCGGACGATCCGCTGGCGCTGTGGGAGGCCATCGCGGCGCGTATCGAGGACGCGCCCGACAATGCCAACAACCGGCTCGACGCGGCGGCCGCGCTGAACCGCCTGTTTCCGGGCAACGGTCCGTTCTGGGGCAACGGGCTGGCGCGCGAGATCGCCGACCTGCCGCGCAACAAGCAGGGCTACGCCAACGGCTTTGCCGAGCGGCGCGCCTGCGACGGTGTCCCCGGGGCGCAGCCGGTCTGGAAGCTCGCGGGCGCGGGCTCGGTCGGCTCGCAGGCGTTGCTCGGCATTCCGCGGCTGCAGTCGCTGCGCGCCCGTTTCGGGCGCTCGATCGCGGTGCGCCCCTTCGAGACGCATGACGCGGCCATCACGCTGGTCGAACTCTTTCCCTCGCTCATCGCCGGAAGCGTCGCGGCGCTGGCCGAGCCCGACGAGATCCGCGACCGGGCGCAGGTGCGGGTGCTCGCCGGCGCGCTCAGGGCGCTGGACCCGGCGCAGCTCGATACCATGGCCCGCGAAGGCGACCCGGAAGAGGGCTGGATCTTCGGCCTCGGTCACGAGGCGGCGCTCGAGGCCGCCGCGCGTGAGGCGCAGGCCCCGGAAGAGTTGGTCCCGCCGCGCCTGCGAGACGATTGTTTCGCCATGCCGCAGGGCGTGTCCTGGGTGCCGGTGGACGAGGCGCTGTCGCGGCTTCGCGCGGCGCTGCACCCGGTGACGGGGATCGAGACGCTGCCGCCGGCAAGGGCCGCCGGCCGGGTGCTGGCGCAGGACGCTGTGGCGCGGCGCTCGAACCCGCCGCGTCCGAATTCCGCCGTCGACGGCTACGGTTTCGCCCATGCCGCCACGCGCGAGGGGGTGAACCGCCTGCCACTGGTCGCCGGGCGCGCCGCCGCCGGGCAGCCGCATGACGCCGCCGTGCAGGCAGGCTCGGCGATCCGAATCCTGACCGGCGCGATCCTGCCCGAGGGCGTCGATACTGTCGTGCTGGAAGAGGACACCGCCACCGACGGCGCCACCGTCGCCTTCGACGGTCCGGTGAAGCCGCGCGCCAACACCCGCGAGGCGGGCGAGGATGTCTCGGAAGGCACCACCGCGCTGACCGCCGGCCATCGCCTGCGGGCACCCGATCTCGCGCTGCTCTCGGCGCTGGGCGTGGCCGGGGTCTCGGTGCACCGCCCGCTGCGGGTGGGGGTGCTGTCGACCGGCGACGAGATCGTGCCGGCGCCCGACAGTCCCGCCGCACCGCACCAGATCTACGACGCGAACCGCCCGATGCTGCTGTCGCTGGCCGAGGGCTGGCATTATCAGCCCGTCGATCTCGGTCACGCGCCGGACGACCCGGACGAGATCGCGGCGCGGCTGTCGCAGGGCGCGCGCGACGCGGATGTCATCCTGACCTCGGGCGGCGCCTCGGCGGGCGACGAGGATCACGTCTCGGCGCTGCTGCGATCACGCGGCACGCTCACCAGCTGGCGCATCGCGTTGAAGCCGGGGCGGCCCCTGGCGCTTGCCATGTGGGACGGCACGCCGGTCTTCGGCCTGCCGGGCAACCCGGTCGCGGCGCTGGTCTGCGCGCTGGTCTTCGCGCGCCCTGCGTTTTCGCTGATGGCGGGGGCGGGCTGGCAGGAGCCCTGCGGCTTCACCGTGCCGGCTGCTTTCTCCAAGCGCAAGAAACCGGGCCGCCGCGAATACCTCCGGGCCCGTCTCGACGCGCAGGGCGCGGCCGAGGTCTTCCGGTCCGAGGGCTCGGGCCGGATCAGCGGGCTGAGCTGGGCCGACGGGCTGGTCGAACTGCCCGATGGCGCGGTCGAGGTCACGCCCGGCACCCCGGTGCGCTACATTCCCTACGCCTCCTTCGGGCTGGTCTGAGCGTGGCTCAGCCCTTGCGGATCAGGTAGACCTGCGCGCCGTCTTCCTCGGCAGTGGCGAGCAGCGCGTGCCCGGCCTCGGCGCAGAAATGCGGCACGTCGATCACCGCCGCCGGGTCGTCGGCCAGCACGCGCAGCACCTCGCCGGACCCGAGCGCCTGCAGCCGCTTGCGGGCCTTCAGGACGGGCAGGGGGCAGAGCAATCCGCGCGCGTCGAGCTCCTGCTGCCATGTGATGTCGTCGGCGCTGGTCCCGGTCATTCCGAATCCTCCACCGAGCCATGCACAGCGAACTGGTCGAGCGCCGCTTCGGGCGCCTCGATCACGCGGTAGGCCTCGCGGACGCCGGCATCGGTCAGCTCACGGGCAACGGTGAGCAGCGTGTTGGGCGCGTGCTCGTCGCAGAGGTCGGCCATCTGGGCCAGCTCCTCGGCGGCGACGGGGCGGGCCACCTCGACCGAGGGCGCGCCATACCACTGCACGAAATGCTCGGCGAGCAGGTCGGTCAGCGCGGTCATCTCGGCGGGCTGGATCTCGGTTACCGCGACGAAGGTGACGCGGCCGCCGGTCTCGATCCCGAACCAGCCGTTGGCAAAGGCCTGCCGGGCCTTGCCCTCGAGGTCGCTCCGGGTCCAGTTCGAGAACTCGAAGCCGCCCGAGATGCACCACTCGCCGGTGCGCGCCGGGCTGGCGTAGACGCGCATGTCGCTTTCGTCGAAATGGGTCGCGCGGGCCAGTTTCATGGGGCCTCCTCCAGAAGCGTGGTCAGCGGGATGACGTCGGTGCCGTCCTCGGTGCGCAGGAGCATTCCGAACGCCTCGTCGACGCCGAGGAAGGTGCCGCTCCGGCCGTCCTGCACGACATCCTCGCCGATGCCATGCGCGAGCCCGCGCCATTCGGCGTGCAGCGGGCGGCCGCCCTCGTCTTCCCAGCGGTTGATCCAGTTGAGGGTGTGCCGGGCCCATGCCTCGACCAGCGCGGGCGGCTGCACGTCTGCGCACCCCTCGGCGTAAAGCGCGGTCTGGTCGGGGGTGTCGCCGGGCCGGTCGCTCGCCGGCAGCAGCGGCAGGGTGAAGCCCACCACCAGCCACGCCGGCACCGCCTGCGGGTCGTGGTCCGAGGCGAAGACCCGGAACCGCCCGCAGGCCGCGCCGTTCACGAGAATGCCGCCGGACCAGTCGAGATGCACCGAGACCTCGGGCGGGGCCAGCACGCCAAGCGCATTCTGGAAGCCCACGCCGCAGACCGGCAGCATCGCCATGGCCTGTTGCAGCGGCACCTCGGGGGCGAAGACCAGCGCGCCCTGCACCACGTCGGGGGCAGCACGCCAGGCCACCAGCCCGGCGTCGCAGCCCGCGGCTGCCCGCATGCAGGCGTGCTCGAGCGCGTCGGTCGTGACCTCTTCGCCCCAGAGCAGCGGCGGGAAGCTCAGCTCGGTGGTGCTCATGCGACGCCCTGCGCCACAAGGGCGCTCGCGACATCGTGGAAGGCCTTTGCCCGCGTGCCGTCGGGCTCGCTTACCACGATGGGCGCACCGCCGTCGCCGCCCAGACGGATCTGCAGGTCAAGCGGAACCTCGGCCAGCAGCGGCACGCCGAGCTTCGCGGCCTCGGCGGCGACGCCGCCATGCCCGAAGACATGTTCCTCGTGGCCGCAGCTCGAGCAGATGTGGGTCGACATGTTCTCGATCATGCCGAGCAGCGGCACGTTCATCTGGCGGAACATGTCGATGCCCTTGCGCGCATCCAGAAGCGCCACGTCCTGCGGCGTGCTGACGACGATGGCGCCATCGACCTGCGCCTTCTGGCTCAGTGTCATCTGCACGTCACCGGTGCCCGGCGGCAGGTCGACGAGCAGCACGTCGAGCGCGCCCCATTGCACTTGAGTCAGCATCTGCTGCAGTGCCCCCATGAGCATCGGGCCACGCCAGACCACCGCCTGGTCCTCGTTGGTCATCAGCCCGATCGACATCATCGTGACGCCGTGGTTGCGCAGCGGCAGGATGGTCTTGCCGTCGGGGCTGGCCGGACGGCCCGACACCCCGAGCATGCGCGGCTGCGACGGCCCGTAGACGTCGGCGTCGAGCAGCCCGACGCGGCGCCCCTGCTGCGCCAGCGCGCAGGCGAGGTTCGCCGCAACGGTCGACTTGCCGACGCCGCCCTTGCCGCTGGCGATGGCGACGATATGCGCCACGCCGGGGACCTTCTCCGGCCCCTGCGGTTTCGGCTTCGCGCCCCCGAGATCCGGCGGCGCCTTCTCGGTGTGGCCGGTCATCACGATCGAGACCGCGCCGACCCCGTCGATCGCCTTGAGCGCTGCCTCGGCCTTGTCCTTGACGACGGTGTAGGCGTCGGCGGCCTTGGGCGGGATTTCCAGCACGAAGCGCACCGCGCCGGTGGTTTCGTCGACGTTGAGGGCGCGCACCACGCCGCTTTCCATGATGTCGTTCCCCGAGGCCGGGTCGGCCACGGTCTTCAGCGCGGCGATGACCGCGTCGCGGCTCGCGGCCATGCGGTTACTCCTGCCCCTTGATCTCGCCCGTGACCTCGTGGCTGAGGTCGAGCTCCTCGATGGTGACCACGGCCTTGACGGCATAGGTCTTGCCGGCGGTGTCATGCTCGCGCATGGCTTCCTCGATGGCCTGCTGCGAGGTCACGCCGACCTGCTTCAGGAACTTGCGCATCGACATGTTGAAATCGTCGCTCATGGTCTTTCCTTCCTCGAGATTGACGGGCCGCGCCCCCGAAGCCTACTGTCGGGGCATGGGAGGACGCGGGTTTCTAATTCTTCTGTGGGCCGCTCTGCTGCCCGTCGCCGCTCTGGCGCAGGACGCCCCGGTGCGGCTGCATGCCCCCGACGCGCTGCGCGAGACGGGGCTCATCGACCACATCCTGCCGCGGTTTTCGCTGAAAACGCAGGTCCGGGTCAAACCCTCTGCCGAGGGCGAGGCCGACATCGCGCTTGGCGACACCGGGCCGGCGGTCTTCAGCGGCCCCGGCGAGCGCGTCTGGCAGATGGACCTGCGCCACCCCGACAACGCCGACGCGAAACGCCTTGCCGACTGGCTGATGTCCGAGGTCGGGCGCAACACGGTGCAGAGCTACGCGCCCGAGGGCACGCCGCTCTTCGGTCCGCCGCCGGCCCGCGAAACCGCTGCCGCCAAGGTCAGCATCGATGGCGATGCCGTGCTCGGGCTCGAGGTATCGCGGACGAAGTGCACGCGGTGTCACTCGGTCGAGGCGGGCACCGGGTTCGCTGGCATCTCCTCGACGCCGAGCTTTGCCGTGCTGCGCAGCCTGCCCGACTGGGCCGACCGCTTCGATGCCTTCTACGCGCTGAACCCGCACCCGGCGTTCACCCAGGTCGAAGGCGTGTCCGAGCCCTTTCCCGAGAACCGCCCGTCGCCCATCGTGCCCATCGAGATGACCCTCGACGAGGTCGAGGCGGTGCGGGCCTATGTCGCGACGATGAAGGCCGCCGACCTGGGCGCGCCGCTCCAGCATCAGTGATCGCGCCGCTTGCTGAGATAGTCGTCGGTGGTGCGCACGCGCGGCCGCTCGCCGGCCTCGAAGGGGTTGTTCTGCGAATGATACTGCGCGTTGACGCGGCAGTCGTCGCACATCTGGATCATCCGCAGCTTGTCGCCGCCCGCGAACATCGAATGCCCTTCGAGCTTCTCGGTGATCCGCTCGATGGTCGACTTCACGCCGAAGAGCGCGCCGCATTCGATGCAGGCAAAGGGCTCTTCCTCGTTCAGCACCTGCTGTGACAGCGCCGCGTCGCTGAGGTCGAGCCGGGGCTCGTAGGCGATGGCGTCCTCGGGGCAGACATTCGCGCAGAGCCCGCACTGCAGGCAGGCGTCCTCCTGGAAGCGCAGCTGCGGCAGGTCGGGGTTGTCGCCGAGCGCCCCGGACGGGCAGAGCGACACGCAGGCCAGGCAGAGCGTGCAGGCGTCGGTATCGACCAGAACGGCGCCGTAGGGCGCACCCTCGGGCAGCGGCAGCGTCTCGGCATCGGGATGCAGCGCGCGGGCGGCCTGCCGGGTGATCTGGCGACGGGTGCCCATCGGGCGGACCGGCGCCGCGACCGGGGCGGGCGCGGTTTCGTCGTAGAGCGCATCCGACACCGCGTCGGGGTCGGGCGTGTCGAGCAGGGCGAGCTTGTCCTCACCGCCGATGGCGCGGGCCAGCGTGAGCTGTGCGACCAGCGCCTCGCGGTCGGCCCCGGGCCCCGGCAGCAGCGTGACCGAGGCGAAGCCCGCGCCAAGGGCGGCCACCATCTCGGCATGGCCGAAGGCCCCGATCGCCGGAAGTTCCATCGGGATCACGTCGGCGGGCAGGCCGCGCCCGTGGCGGGCCGACAGCCGGATCATCTCGGCGCCATGCGCATCATGTACCAGCAGGCGCGGCGCGCGGCCGCCGGCATCGAGGAAGCTGCGCGCCAGCGTCTGCACGCGGTGGAACACAAGGTCGACCGGCGGCGCGTCGTAGGAGATCGCGCCGGACGGGCAGGCCGCCGAGCAGGCACCGCAGCCGGCGCAGACCATCGGGTCGACGGTAACGTGGTCGCCATCGGGCAAGATGGCCCCGGTAGGGCAGAGGTCGAGGCAGCGGGTGCAGCCGGTCTGCCCGGCCCGCGAATGGGCGCAGAGCAGCGGCTCGGTGCGTACGTGCAGCGGCTTCTCGAAGGTGCCGACGAGATGCGAGGCGGCAAGGATCGCGGCGGCCACCGCCGGTTGGCTGCCGGGATCGGCCCGCAGGTAGCCCTCGCGCTTCTCGTGTGCGGGGAACAGCGGCCGCGCGCCCCGGCGCAGGTCTAGGATCACGTCGCAGGCCGAGAACGCGCCGTCGCGCGGCTCGGTCAGGGTGAAGTCGCCGCGCCCGCCAGGTTCGACCTGGCGCAGCGCGTCGATGGTCACCTCGAACTGGCCAAGCGCACCGGCGGCGCGGCGCAGCCGGCCGGTGATGATGTCGAAGGCGCGGGGGTCGGGCAGCTCGGTGCCCTCGTCGAGCAGCACCGTCACGCCGAGATGCGGGGCGAGCTGCTCGGCGGCGGCAAGTGCGCTCTCGCCTTCGCCGAGGATCAGGCAGAGCCCTTCCGACACGACGTCCATCGCCTTTTCCGGCGCGGCGGGCAGCAGCGCCTCGGCCACCAGCGCGGCCATCTTCGGCGACTTCGGCGCGGGATCGTCGCTCCAGCCGGCCCGGTCGCGGATGTCGAGCAGCGCCGGCGCAGGCAGGTCCAGTTCCTCGGCCAGCGCCTCGAAGGTGCGGGATTCCTGCGTGCAGCAGAGAATGGCGTCTTCCGTCGCGATGGCCTTTGCGGCGGTTTCCACCTGCCGCGTGCAGAGCGCCGTGCAGGGCTTCGGCACCTCGAGCCCGGTGGCGTTTGCGAGCGCCTCGGCGTCGATGGTCTGCGAGCCCATGCAGTCGCATGTTACGAGTGTCTTGACCAAACGGTCCTCCCCTTCGCCGCCTGTCGGCGCCCTGTCCCGGGCCGTTGCGGTGGCAGGAAAGCTAGAGCCGAATCCGGCGCGCAACAACCGCTTTCCTGCCAGATGGCGGCGTCGGGACGAAATTGTGATTCGCCTTTCGCACGAGACTCGGTGTTCACTCGGGTTGACAGGCTGGTGCGCCGCGCCAGCTCGGAATGGTGCGACAACCTGCGGGATGAGGTGCCGTATTTTTCCTAACGGAAATAAGAAGAAGCGCAGAATCCCCCTTCCCGCGGAGCCCGTCGTGGTTCAAAGTCGTCCGACAAGGGGAGGAGAACGTGACGGCCAATCCCAGCAACGATCAGTACATGCCGGTGGGCGTCGTCTTGCGGCGCACGCCCGGTGCGACGCGCTGGGCGAAATGGGCGTGGCGTGCGGTCGCCGTGCTGCCCGGCGCGGGGCCTGCCGACTGGCGCGAGCTGCGCCGTGACGGTGACGCCGTGGAGTATCATGCAGGAACGCCGACGCTGGAGCTCTACCGCGCCGAGACCGAAGCTTACCTGCACGGCATCACCGCGCAGCAGCCCAGCGTCTGGGTCGTCATGCGCGAGGTTTCTGGCGAGCATCCCTTCGAGATCGTGACCATCACCGCCTCGCCCTACGAGGCGCAGGACTACGGCGACAATGGCGAGGACATCGTCGAGAAGATCCCGATGCCGCCGGGTCTGCTGGCGTGGGTCGGGGATTTCGTGGCGCGCCACCACGTCGAAGAGGAATTCGTCAAGCGTCGCCGCGACCGCGCCAAGACGGGCGGCGTGCAGGACGGCATCGGCGACCCGCGGATCGAGACGGCCTCGGATGTCTACGCCTCGCCCGCGCTCAAGCGGAGGCGGCTGCAATGAGGGACTTCTGGTCACGCCGCAAGGCCGCCGTCGAGGCAGAGGCCCGCGCCGAGCAGCAGGCGACCGAGGCCGCGCTGCGCGCCGAGGAAGAAGCGAAGCTTGCCGAGCGGTCCGACGAGGATCTGCTCGCCGAGCTCGACCTGCCGCTGCCCGAAGAGATCACCAACGGCGAGATGGTCCAGCGCTACCTGAAGTCTGCGCTGCCGCAGCGGCTCAAGAACCGCGCTCTGCGCCAGCTGTGGAAGACCAATCCGGTGCTCGCCAATCTCGACGGGCTGGTCGATTACGACGACGATTTCACCGACGCGGCGACCTGCGTGCCGAACCTCCAGACCACCTACCAGGTGGGCAAGGGGCTGCTCGCGCATATCGAGCATATCGCCAAGACCACCACCGAGGCCGCGCCGGAGCCGACGCCCGTCGCGCTGGCCGACGACGATGCGCTGGCCGATGACGTACCCGCCGACCCCGAAGACACCCCCGACAATGCCGCCCCCGAAGCGCCGCGCGACATCGCGCTGGCCAATGGCTCAGAGCGCGCGTACGAGCCAGACGCCGAGCCGGCCGCGCGGCCCGCGTCGTCGCGCCGGATGCGCTTCCGCTTCGAGGCAAGCTGACCCATGAACGAGAAGACCATGACCGCAGCCGCAGAGACCCGTATCCCCGAAGAAGACCGCCTTCGCGCGGACCTCTACAATTTCCTCGGCGTGCTGCTGGCCCGCCCGCCCGATCGCGGGCTGCTCGACCAGACGGCGGCGCTGACCGGCGACACGAGCGATGTCGGGCAGGCCGTCTCGACGCTGGCCCGGGTCGCGAAGCTGACCAAGCCCGCCACGGTCGAAAGCGAATACAACCGGCTCTTCATCGGGCTGGGGCGCGGCGAGCTGCTGCCCTACGCGAGCTACTACCTGACCGGCTTCCTCAACGAGAAGCCGCTGGCGCTTTTGCGGCAGGACATGACGGCGCGCGGGCTCGCCCGGGCCGACACCGTCTTCGAGCCAGAGGACAACATCGCCAGCCTCATGGAGATGATGGGCGCGATGATCGTCGGCCGCTTCGGCGCGCCCGCGTCGCTGGGCCAGCAGAAGGATTTCTTCAACAGGCATATCGGCCCCTGGGCCGGGCATTTCTACACGGATCTGGAAGCCGCCAAGAACTCGGTCTTCTATGCACCCGTCGGCCGTCTCGGCCAGGTGTTCATGGAGATCGAGGCCGAGGCGTTCCGAATGAGCGCGGGCTAAGCCGCGCCTGACCGGCGGGGGACCGCCAAGCAACTGGAAGGAGTACCAACGGATGACAGAGAAAGCGGACAAGGCCTCGAGCCGCCGCGATTTCCTGAAGCTGGCGGGATCGGCCGCGCCGGCAGCGGCGGTGGCCGCGGCAACGGCCGGCACGGAGGCGGAAGCCGCCGAACCCGATCCCAGCTCGGATCGCATGCAGGACACAGCGCACACGCGCGCCTACTACGCCGCCGCCCGGTTCTGAACCGGACGCAGCACCCGAACAGGCATGGGACGACTGGTTGCGTGACGCCCGACTGACCCGAGCCATTATACGTTTACCAAGCGAGCGAGGCACCATTCGGGGGCCGAGCGAGCACGGGAGGTGGAAACATGTTGAGGAAAAAGACCAACGGGGTAGCGCGACGCCCCCAGCGGACAAGTATCCTTTCCGAGGCCGGCAAGGCTTCGGTGGACCGGCGCACGTTCCTGCGCGGGTCGGGTCTGGCCATCGGCGGTCTTGCCGCGGTGGCCGCAACAGGCGGAACCGTGACGAGGGCGAATGCCGCCACGGCCGCGACCGGAAAGGTCGACATCAAGAAATCCGTCTGCACCCACTGTTCGGTGGGCTGCACCGTGATGGCCGAGGTGTCGGACGGCGTCTGGATCGGGCAGGAGCCCGGCTGGGACAGCCCCTTCAACCTCGGTGCGCATTGCGCCAAGGGGGCCTCGGTCCGCGAGCACACGCACGGCGAGCGGCGCCTCAAGTATCCCATGAAGAAGCAGAACGGCGAATGGGTCCGTATCTCGTGGGAGCAGGCGATCGACGAGATCGGCGACAAGATGCTCGACATCCGCGAGACCAGCGGCCCTGACAGCGTCTACTGGCTGGGTTCGGCGAAGCACTCGAACGAGCAGGCCTACCTGTTCCGCAAGTTCGCCGCCTACTGGGGCACGAACAACGTGGACCACCAGGCCCGCATCTGCCACTCGACCACCGTGGCCGGGGTTGCGAACACATGGGGCTACGGCGCCATGACCAACTCCTACAACGACATCCACAAGTCCCGTGCGATCTTCATCATCGGCGGCAACCCCGCCGAGGCGCACCCGGTCTCGCTCCAGCACGTGCTGCGTGCGAAGGAACAGAACAACGCGCCGCTGATCGTCTGCGATCCGCGCTTCACCCGCACCGCCGCACACGCGGACGAATACGTGCGGTTTCGTCCGGGCTCGGACGTGGCGCTGGTCTGGGGCCTGCTGTGGCACATCTTCGAGAACGGCTGGGAGGACCGCGAGTTCATCCGCACGCGTGTCTGGGGGATGGACGAGATCCGCAGCGAGGTCGCCAACTGGACGCCCGACGAGGTCGAGCGCGTCACCGGCGTGCCGGGCAGCCAGCTCGAGCGCGTGGCGCGGACGCTGGCCAACAACCGTCCGGGCACCGTGATCTGGTGCATGGGCGGCACCCAGCACACCAACGGCAACAACAACACCCGCGCCTACTGCATCCTGCAGCTCGCGCTGGGCAACATGGGCCAGGCCGGCGGCGGCACCAACATCTTCCGCGGCCATGACAACGTGCAGGGCGCCACGGACCTCGGGGTTCTGGCCGACACGCTGCCGGGCTACTACGGTCTCTCGGCGGGCTCCTGGGCCCACTGGGCGCGCGTCTGGGAAGAAGACCTCGACTGGCTCAAGGGGCGTTTCGACACGCTCAAGGGCAAGGACGGCAAGGACAAGGCGATGATGAACCTCACCGGCATCCCGGTGAGCCGCTGGTTCGACGGCGTTCTCGAGGCCAAGGAGAACATCGAGCAGCCCGACAACACGCGGGCCATGGTGTTCTGGGGCCACGCGCCGAACTCGCAGACACGCCTGCCCGAGATGAAGACGGCGATGGAGAAGCTCGACCTGCTGGTCGTGGTGGACCCGTATCCGACGGTCTCGGCGGTGCTGCACGACCGCACCGACGGCGTCTACCTGCTGCCGGCGGCCACGCAGTTCGAGACCTCGGGCTCGGTCACCGCGTCGAACCGGTCGCTGCAGTGGCGCCAGAAGATCGTCGACCCGATCTTCGAGTCGCTGCCCGACCATGTCATCATGCACAAGTTCGCCACCAAGTTCGGTTTCGCGGACCGCATGTTCCGCAACATCGAGGTGAACGGCGAGGAGCCCCTGATCGAGGACCTCACCCGCGAGTTCAACCGCGGCATGTGGACGATCGGCTACACCGGCCAGTCGCCCGAGCGGATGAAACTGCACATGGAGAACCAGCACACGTTCGACCGTACCAGCCTGCGGGCGGTGGGCGGCCCCTGTGACGGCGACTTCTACGGCATGCCCTGGCCCTGCTGGGGAACGCCCGAGATGAACCACCCGGGCACCGCCAACCTCTACGACATGTCGCTTCCGGTGAAGGACGGTGGTCTCACCTTCCGGGCCCGCTTCGGCGTGGAGCGCAACGGTGAGAACCTGCTGGCGGACGGCGTCTACTCGGTGGGCTCCGAGATCCAGGACGGATACCCGGAATTCACCATGCAGATGCTCATCGACCTCGGATGGGACGGCGATCTCACCGACGACGAGCGCGCGACCATCGAGCGCGTGGCAGGCTACGAGGCGCCGGCCGAGTCCTCGGATCAGGGGGATCAGGCCGTCGGAGAGACCTCGCAGCAGGGGGAGCGTCCGTCGGATTACGCCGGACAGGTCGGCAGCGTGAACTGGAAGACCGACATCTCGGGCGGCATCCAGCGGGTTGCCATCGACCATGGCTGCGCGCCCTTCGGCAACGCCAAGGCGCGGGCGGTCGTCTGGACCTTCCCGGACCCGGTGCCGATCCACCGCGAGCCGCTCTACACCAACCGTCGCGACCTGGTCGAGGACTACCCGACCTACGAGGACAAGCACTTCTGGCGCGTGCCGACCATGTACGCCTCGATCCAGAAGAACGACTTCTCGAAGGAGTTCCCGATCATCCTCACCTCGGGCCGACTGGTCGAGTACGAGGGCGGCGGCGACGAGACGCGGTCGAACCCGTGGCTGGCCGAGCTTCAGCAGGACATGTTCATCGAGATCAACCCGCGCGACGCCAACAACCTCGGTGTGCGGGACGGTTCGGATGTCTGGGTCGAAGGTCCCGAGGGCGGCAAGATCAAGGTCATGGCCATGGTCACCCCGCGGGTGGGCGAGGGCGTCGCCTTCATGCCCTTCCACTTCGGCGGTCACTACCAGGGCGAGGATCTCCGGTCCAAGTATCCGGACGGGGCCGATCCGATCGTGCTGGGCGAATCCACCAACACCGCGCAGACCTATGGCTACGACTCCGTGACGCAGATGCAGGAGACCAAGGCCACCCTCTGCAAGATCATGCCGGCGTAAGGAGACAGACATGGCACGAGCAAAATTTCTCTGCGATGCCGAACGCTGCATCGAGTGCAACGCCTGCGTCACCGCCTGCAAGAACGAGCATGAGGTGCCCTGGGGGATCAACCGCCGTCGCGTGGTGACGATCCAGGACGGCGAGCCGGGCGAGCGGTCGATCTCGGTCGCCTGCATGCACTGTTCCGACGCGCCCTGCATGGCGGTCTGTCCGGTGGACTGCTTCTACCAGACCGAAGACGGCATCGTCCTGCACTCCAAGGACCTGTGCA
>MDTG01237756.1_pt1 | contig 37818 bp, 39 predicted proteins | sample 811421 | NCBI WGS metagenome assembly MDTG01 (sample SAMN05326645, study PRJNA326480) | marine metagenome | isolation source: seawater | place: Pacific Ocean: South East | collected 2011
CACACCCAACACACCCAACACACCCAACACACCCAACACACCCAACACACCCAACACACCCAACACACCCAACACACCCAACATATCCTAAATCCAATCCTTCAGAACACGAACTTAGTTTAAGTAGGACTTTTTCTGCATTAAGGAAAAAAGCCGGTATCTTGGTTCTATATTAGATATATAAATCCGAGGTTAAAATGCTTAATGATAGTAAAGCGCGCCAAATGGCTATGGAACTACAAAGTAAGTTAATTAAAGCCCCAGCTGGGTCTGGTAAAACTGCTATATTGACTAATTATTGCTTAAAACTGTTAGGTTTAGTAGAACACCCGCGAGAGATACAGGCACTTACATTTACAAATAAAGCATCCCAGGAGATGAAATCTCGGATTATTGAGTCAATTGCGCGTGTTAAAAAAGGTTTTAAGCCTACTAACGACTATGAAACTGAAAACTATCAATTAGCTAAAAAGGCACTGCTTAATTCACAGGAACGTGGATGGAATATAGAGAAAAATCGCAATATGCTTAATATTGGAACTATTGATAGTTTTTGTAAGCGAGTTTTAATAGATCACGTTGGTGCTGAACAGCTAGCTACACGCAACGTAGCGAAAGACCCAAAATCACTTTACAGTAAAGCAGTGAACGAAACCCTATCATTATATAGTGACCCGAAGCATGGGCAGGCCATTCAATCGCTAACTTCGCACTTTGGTAATAAAATGTCGAAAGTGGAAAAGTTGCTGGTGGAAATGATTGAAACAAGGGAGCGGTGGATACCTGTATTGTTTGTTGATAAGGAAAGTGCAAGAGCAGATTTAGAATCAAAACGTGCCCAATTCTTAAATCAAACTTTAGGTGGTCATTTTGAGTCGCTGTCAAATAAAGAGAGTGAGCTTCAAGAAGTCATTTTAAAACTCGAAATTGAAAACCCATCGCTATTAGCATTTGTGGAGAATGGTTTTTCAAGAGAGCTAGAAGACAATCGTGATATTTTTATTTACATAAAAAAAATACTTTGTTCTTCTGCTAACAAACCAAAGTTACGATTTACTAAAAATGACGGTATAAGCAAGCTGCTTTCGAAAGATGAAAAAGCCCTGTTAATTGATGAATTACAGTCTCTATCAAAAATCTGCACAGCTGACCTGGTTGCACTGAGTTCTCTTCCAGAATCGAAGTTCAAAGAGTCAGAGTGGAAATTATTACAAGCTGTATTCAAAGTTATGCCGGTGGTATTGGCAAAACTGAGTTTAACATTCAAAGATGCCGGTGAAGTAGATTTTACTGAGATAGCCTTAAATGCTGTTAGGGCGCTAGACAGTGAGAGCGATGATGTGACTAGTAATGCTATAAGTAGCAGCCAAACTATTCGCCATATACTAGTAGATGAATTTCAAGACTCAAATGATACACAGCTAGTTATGCTTCGCTTGCTAACAGAGTCATGGGCAGTAGATGACGGAAACACTTTATTTCTTGTAGGGGATGCTATGCAATCACTGTATGGGTTCCGTGGGGCCAATGTAAATGTGTTCATGGAAGCTGAGGAGGGGATCGGTAACGTCGAATTAAAGACCCTTGAGCTCACAACAAACTTCCGCTCAACGGTAGGTGTAGTTGATTGGGTTAATAATGTATTTTCTCAAGCGTTCCCTAAGTCGAACGATTTATTACTTTCAGCAAGCAAATATAACGAAAGTACAGCCGTAAAGCTTGATAGTTCATCAGAAGTCCCCGTAGAAGTACATGGATTTATTGATGATAATGACGGGCACCAAGAAGCTAGCTATATAATTGATCAAATAGAGCGCATACAAGCGAATGAACCAAATGCCAGTATAGCTGTTCTGGGAAGAACACGTTCTGCTTTAAAATCCGTTATCGGGCTGTTAAATGAGAATGAAACAGTTAACGCCACTGCTGTAAATGTTAACCGCATTGATAAAGAGCCATTATGCATCTTAGCTATAGCTCTTTCCCGCGTGTTAATTGATGATATGGATAAGTTGGCGTGGTTAACTTTATTGAATAGCGGTTTATTTGGTTTAACCCATAAAAAAATAGAAGCGATATTTAATTTAGATTCCGACCCGTACTTGGCTATTAATGATGAACGGGTATTTGATATTTTAAGCGTAACTGAGCGTGAGCGTTATTCCTATGTCATGCATGAGTTGAATATGGCCATCGATGGGAAGCACAATAGTGAGTTTGATTTATTATTAGAAGGGCTTTGGTATAAGTTACATGGGCCATCACTTGCGAAGAAAGAGGTGGATTTAACAAACGTTGAGTCGGTTTTTTCTTTATTCCGCGACATGCAAAGCACTGAGTTATCCTTAAAATGGCTTGAACGACAGCTTGAATCTTTATACGCAGAATCAAAAGAACAAATTAACGATACAACTACGAACGTGGAGCTAATGACAATTCACAGCGCCAAAGGCTTGGAATTTGACTATGTATTCATACCATCGATGCATAAAAAAGGCTTAAACTCTAATTCTAGACTATTTTCGTGGTCTACCACTGGTGCATTCGGTGAAATCGGAGTTATGGCCTGCAGTGAAGAATTTGGTTTAAAAGCTAATGACACTGATTACCATAAATTCTTAGGACGATTTAATGGGAAGCGTGAGGAACAAGAATTAAAACGCGTTGTTTATGTTGGTGTCACTAGAGCTATAAAAAAAGCATATCTCACAGGCAAGGTAAGCGTGACTGATGAAAAAGATGCGAAACCCCCCGTTAGAGGCTCAATGTTTGACGTTATAAATCCGGCATTTAATGCTGAACTAGTTTTACACGAAGCGGAGAGCACAATAAAAGAAAAGCAAGCTTATGTCCCAGTATTTTCTGTTATAGATGCGAACCTACAATTAACATTACCTAGAAGAGACACTCTAGCTGCCTACAGAGGGAGCACGCACACTGTTGAAAACCCTAATGGTGTAGAGTGGCATAAGCCGGTAAGTAAAATCGAAGGGGTGGTCGTTCACAAAGTAATTGAGCAAATTAGCAAAGAAGGTATTGAGCAGTGGAATGAAGCTAAATTAAATAGCTACTCTAGGGTGATATTGTCATCACTTAAAGAGTTATCACTGGAACGAGATTTATTAATAACATCTGTAAAAAATGTAAAGGATGAGATTGGCCGGTTACTTAATTGCGATACATTCAAATCTCTTTGTAATAAACACAAACAAGACAGCAGCGAACTAATGATGTCAATTAGGAAAAATAGAAGAATACAAACAATAGTTATTGATAAGGGGTATGTTACCGATGATGGGGTAGGTCATATTGTTGATTGGAAAAGCGCGGCCATCAAGGAAGGACAGAGTTTCGATAACTTTATAAACACTCAAATGTCGCAGCACAAGGCAAAATTAAAGCTTTACAGTGAAGCATATAAACAAGTGAGTGGCGTTAGCAATATTGATATGAGTTTGTATTTCACCAAGACAAATCAATTAGAGCTATGTAGCTAATTCTGCTTAAATGTTACGGGTAGCGACCTTGATAAGGATAAAATGATTTCATGTCAAAACGTAATTTGGGGGTGCAGAATGATAACTGTAGGATATGGATTAATTTTAGGGTTTGGGGCGATTACCGCCTATATGGTGATAAAGTATAAAGTACTGAGGTACTTCATTGCTTTACCCTTATTTATGATTGCCGCACAAGCGGCTGCGATTTTATTATTTGGAAATTAAGATGAGTGGATACTTCAAGAATGAACCGGCATATGCGGTAATAGGCGATTTGCATAATCAGTATAGCTTTGCTCAAACTGTAAAATCAATGCTAGAAGATATGTTTGGCAAGCGAGTAAAAAATTTAAACGTTGGCAGTAAACAGCCATTTTATATTTATGATGCTGATGCAAATGATATAGAACTAATACTCGAAGGTAAGACAATAACTCTAACCCCACAGCAGCAAGGTGCGGTAGCTGTTTTACGTTTTAGCGTAAAAAGAAAGCTTACCTCAGTCCATAAAGGTATTTGGGATAATGCAATTGATATATTCCCTACTGACTTCTACAACCTTTTTGTAGTTAAGCAAGATTGGGATTTTGGCCCAATATATGACGATATCAGGCTTGCTATTGAAAAAAATAAAAACTAATTCAACAAATAATCACTTAATTGAAGAGTTGCCAACGGCTGTGTGGTAATTTTTAAAAAAAATATCGAGGTATATATGGATCTAAATTTAGAAAAAGTAATGATGGCTAAGGAAATACTTCTAGTGTTAAAAAACCACATAGGGAAATGTGTTGTGATAAACGTTATTACTGAACATAAAGAAGTAGCTGATTTTATCTCACATGAAGTAAAAAGTGTCGTATCAAATGCTGTCGTAAAAAATGATCAGGAACAAGTAACCTTATCAAAGCTTTTAAATAGCGTGCGTGATGAAATTGAACGCGAAGATAATTTACTGCTAATAAATGTCTCTCATGATCTTGGGTGGCCTTCGCTGGAAGTTTGCGCCATAGATTTAAACATAGTCAAAGACCTGAATGACCGCGAAGCAGTATATGCAGGTGAATCAGTTGTTATTAATGGTAAACCCTTCTATGACGATGAAATACTTTAAAAGGTCATTTTTCTTTGCTGCTGTAGCTTTCTGCATTAAAGCTCAAGCTAATATTTGCGATGTAGAAATCACAGCAGCCCCTAAATCTAGTAATGTTCATTATATTTGCGACAAGCAAAACAACGCACTTTTTGGATATGACACATCAATTAAGCTACCTGTCTTTGCAACTTATAACGTCCGTTCACATGCTTTTGATGGCTACATTAAAAACACAGGGGTTAACTCTCCAGTGCCTGGCTTAGAGAAATCCAAGCAACCAGCTTACACAATGGGTAACGTAGTAGATAAAGCATACTTAGTTGCACCTTATCAACTTATCACTAATGAGCGTTATGTTAGTAATGCATTTGCAATGAATAATATTATTCCTATTGATAAGAGTGTATGGAGAGGAAAGTTAAGAGATATTTTGTTTGATATTGATTTAATTGAAAGAGATATGGCATCAAAAAAAGGGAATGTCACTGCATTATATGGAACAATTGGCGGGGAAATAAATAAAGAACCTACGCATCTTTATCGCGTCTATTATCAACATCAATACAAGTTAACACTGTCGTTTATTGTGCCCATATCAACTAAATTGGAGCCGAATATAGAAAGCTACATAACAAGCATTGACTGTATTGAAAAGTTAGGAAAGATCGATTTATTTCAAAACCTACCTTGGAAAGTACAAAATGACCTTGAAAATAGAAAGGCGAGTAGCACTGTAGTATGGGCACGCCTTGATGGTATGGCTGGGGGTACCACATGCAATTCCTAAAAGTATTGGCATTTACTTTAGTTGCCATGAGTCCACGCGCAATGTGTAACGTTTTTTTCAAACCTTTAGATGTATCAGAATTAGAAGTAATAACCCCATCAAAAATTGAGTTCACAATTATTGGGGATGAGCAATACAACAACTCCACGCTGGTAATGAAAATACAGGATGTTGATTTTTCGACTGCCGAAAATTTAGATTGTACTGTTGGTAATAACAAAGAGTGCAGCCAACTCTTAAGCCACCTTAACCTAAAATCCATTACGATTGAGCTCATGACTTATGATCATGAATCACAATTATTCACAGGGAACATATTTGTAAATGGCTCTAAATTGTCACACACAATGATAAGAGAGGGTTGGTATAAGTTTGATTACAGAAAAAGCAGAAGTAAGCACTTGGTCATCCTACAAAAAGATGCAATGTGCAAAGGGCTTGGCATTTGGAGAGGTAAATCAACCTCACTTGACTACCTATGTAATTAATTTAAAGGAGAAATAAGTTGGAAGATTTAAAAGCACTTTTCTTGGCACTTATAATGCCCGAAAACGAAGCTGATGCATCAAAGTTATTATTGTTAGGTAATAATGAAGGCGTTAACGAAGAGTTAGTAGGTGTCTATGCACAGCAAGTAAAGGCTAATAAAAAATACATGAAGTTAAGCTTTCAATCTAAGCTAAAGCTGGTGGAAGGTGCTAAAGGAGAATTAGTTCGTTTCCTCGGTGTTATTGATGCAGATATTGAGGGTGTTAATGCAAATGAGTTTTTAGCTGACTTTGGGTAAAAAATTATGTCTAAAGCCATTTTTGATGAGTCACCAGCCCCTACTGATAAACACGTACTAAATTACCTTGAACTTTTAGGTTCTATTTTACGAAATTATAGGAAGACTTACCCGATCGCTGCTTATAGAAGTATAGAGCGTTTTGCTGAATGCAAGCTATCGCCTTACTATAGTAAAGGGGCATGCAGGAAAACATTGGGTAAGGCCGAGGCTGGGAAGCCTACAGTTGCTGTAGGTACTTATGCAGCTGTTTTACATGAAATGGGTTTATGGCCAGCCATTATTAACGCTCTTGGTTCAAGTACTGCTGAGGACGTTAGATACGTTGAAATTGTTATAAACGAACTTAGAAAAAAAGAAAAAGAAAAATGCGTTGAACGAATGAAAAAACTCAATAAAAACTTCTTTAATGAGGTGGGCTAAATAGAATGAGCATCGAGACTATCAACGTCACCAGGTGGCTGAACAGCGGTCAAGAATTCATAGAAGTAGGCACTCTGTTTCGTGATGACTCTCTTGGTCGTGACTCGCCGTTTATAGGTTTCAGTTACCATCCTGACTATTTAGAGAGTAAGGCAGGGCTTCTTCCAAGCACCCCTGAGTTTGGCCCGATAAGCAGGACCATTTTGAATGATCAAAAAAATAAAGATATGGTTCCAAACTATTTTAAACAATTCCTGCCAAGCGAGCGTAATAAAAGCGTTATAAACTCCTTAAGTGATGAATTTAATCAGCTAGATCAGTTCCAGCAGTTAAAATATTTGACGAAATTTCGTGGTAGCTTTGGTGCTGTACAACTAGATTATGATAGTGAAAGTCAATGCAATAGACTTCCTAAGCTAGATGAAGCTATGGCACTTCTATCACAACTTGAAAAGGGTAATTATAATAACTTAGATAATAATGCTTTAAGTGCTATGTACCACCCTAATGCTGATACCCATGTAGTGAACATTTATCTAGAAGTAAGCGGTAAGCAAGTATACTGCAATTTGCGTAAGTGTAAGTCTGAGCGACAAGCTAATGAATATGTTTTTGTCCAAAATATGATGAATGAGTGTGGTATAGATCCACCACTCACAGTAAAACTAGAAGATAATGATGGCGGATATTACGTAGGACAGATGACAGGGGAGATGATAATAGACAAAGGGGTTGGTGTATCTGCAATGTATAACACAATTCCTGTTGCTGTACTGTTAGCCGATACCAAGCATGTGTCCAAATTTGAAAATGTCAATTTCGCTCATATAAACAAAGCAGTTTCATCATCAGTAGGTGAGATTGGCCCTGAAATATTTAAGCGTGCCCTGTTTACCCACCTTTTTGCACAAAAAGATATTAGCCCTCGTCAAATAAAAATTAGGGAAGTTATGGACGGGAAGTGGAAGTTAGCGCCTCATGAAATATGTGAGATCAACTTAGACAAAAACATACCTTTTAACCTTTCAATTACCGATACATCTTCAACCTACACAGCATTAAAAATTAACGAACCACTAATCGAGATGGTATCGGCTAAATACAGCCTAAAGCCAGTAGAAATAAGAAAAGCAATGGACGAGGTAGCCTCTGGGGTTGACAAACTACATGATATTGCAATCCAATCAGGCTTAACTCCAACAGATATTCACAAGCTTAGTCAGCATGTAGCGCAAAGTTCAATACAGAGTTTTTCAGAATTAACAGATGAACATAAAAATTCACAGGGGCCGGTAATATGATAAAGGTGTCATTATTTCTAATAACTGCTGCTCTTCCCTTAAGTACAGAAGCGGTAACAACATCACTACATGAAGCCAAGGCTAGCTTGCAGTATAAGTTAGATAGGCGCGATGCCCAGTTAAAAGCATATGAGGAAAAAATAGAAAGCCTTCGCATTCCCCATTTAAAAAGACAGACAATTAAGCCAATCACTAAAATGGACTTTGGTAAAAACTTGTTAAAATGTCATATCTCGCGCTTTCCATGGCCGATGAAAGGTGAACGAGCTGATAACAAAGACTGTCTCTTTAAACTAAATATTGGCAAACCTGACGATGTGAAGAGGCTTTACGCTACATTGCAAGCAATGAAAGCCGAAGGCTGGGAAGTAGAGCGAAGTGAGGTTTTCAAGCAGCAAATAATCAATGAGAGTAAAATATTTAACGAAGAGCGATATCGCTTTGTTAAATTGAACTGATATTTGCACTTCTAATATTGAATCTAAAGATCATTAAAATTGAGCTTGTTAATCAGTCAAAAAATTGAATCAACTAATTATTTAAAAGGAAACTTATGGTAGATCAGATGCATTATAGAGACAAAGCATTGGCCTTTACTGAAGGTCTAACTTTCAATAGTATCTACTTTAAAGTTTTACTCAAATTGGCTTGCATATCCTCTTCCGCAAAAATACATCAAGAAATCCATGGCATGCCCAACCGGTGCCGTATATTTGAAGAAGAAACTAACCCTTTTTGGCTTCAATGGGACTTTGGCAGAGCATTAGTAACTTTGCTAGTTGAACAGTGTAAACCTCGCAATGTAGATCCTAGCGAAAGTTACTTTTGGACATTGCTTGATAGCCATTACCAACAAAGTTACTTTGAGCAATATGAGTTTTGCAGAGAAGTTGAAGTAATGCCCTATGATTTTGAATCTCTATGTAAAGCGATTATGAACGATAATACAATTTTAATTGCCGACTTCAAACTTTCACCAAGAGAACTTGATGAAGCTGATGGCCATTACGGTGAAGTTGTATGCTGGAGAAAGTGGTGGTTAGAAAAGGATTCAAAATTGATTGCGGAATTTCATACTGATTGCTACTCCCTAGCTGAAGAGGTGTTTTATACTGTCAACGGTCGAGTTGTAAAAGATACTGAGCGAGGTGCAATATCTCACAAGCTCGAATGGTACTCTGAATGAGGATTTTAATTGGAATGTTGAATTATGGAAAATTTTAATAAATCATGGGTTGTTGAGTGGAGCGAGTCACAACAGTCTTATCACATAGATACAATTGAAAAAATGCTGAACAGGAATATAAATGCTTTTGCTAATGGGAGAAAAACAGATTATAAACCGTTAATATTCGCTGAATCGCAAGCTGAGGCGATTAGGCTTAAAAAACAACTTGCCCGTAAAAAAACTGATTAGGTTGAAATGCAGGGTTTTTGTGGTCGATGCAGGCTGGACACAGAAAATGAGTTTGTATTCGCTCCAAAAGATACATATATAAGCTTGACAAATAAAATGTATTTTAAATTAAACATTAAGCTATGTTATCCACAGAAATTGTGCATAAAACAAACCAAACTAACTTAAGCGATATTATATTTACGTGAACCGTTTATATTGCAAAATAACCACTTTATTATTGATTGCTCTATAAAGAATATTAATATGATGGACTTTTATTAGAGCTCTTCTTATAAGGAACCATTTTGCAAGTACAAAATATAAACATCGTGATCCCTCCTATTTTAATTAACACCTGGGTAAAAGTCTTAGCTGATCCCAAAACAGAAGATTCAGCTCGAAATCATGCATTCAAGATGATCAATGATTCAGGTATATTTAAAACGCCCGCTAGTTTAAAAAAATACATGTTAGATAACAAAATCAACACAGGGTGGCTTTCTTCAATTGGCTTGTGAAAATGATTTAAAACTTAGTAATGGAAGCTTGGAGTTATTAAAGTGGTTAGCCATATTACTAATGACAGGTGATCACGTATCAACTTTTCTATTTAATGGCCAGTTAGAGATTTTAAATAACATGGGTAGGGCGGCAATGCCGATATTCGCATTTGTATTTGCCTATAACTTAAACCGGCCAAATGCCAACCTCGCGCACAAGAGAACCGCCTCGCGTTTATTAGTATTTGGTCTGCTAGCCACACCATTCTACGTTATGTTAACTGACTCTAGCAATTGGCTACCCTTAAATATACTTTTTACGTTACTAGCTGGGATGATTTGCATAATCACCTTTCAAGCTAAAAGGTATATCGAATTAGCGTTTTTATTTTTTTTCATAGGGTTTATTGTTGAGTATTACTGGTTTGGTCTTGCCTTAATAATATTAAGCTTTCACTTTTTAAAAAGTAAAACAACTTTATCTTCATTCCTTTTATTGACTTGCTTAGCTTTTCTTTTTTTTATAAATGGTAACCATTATGCGCTCATAGCTTTACCTCTAGTTATTATACTTGGAAATCTTAGATTAAGTTTCCCTCGCTTCAAATGGGTGTTTTATGTTTATTACCCAGTGCACCTGGCTGTACTTTTACTGATAAAAACTTATTTGAATTATTGCTGAGTAAAAGGGTGGTTTAACGGGTTTTGGCAACAGGTGGTACTTTCCATGAATTAATAATTTAAAAAGATACCATTAGTAACTGTTAAATCACTTTAAAAAGGAAGGTATGAAATGAGAACATTAATTTTTATCGGGTTTATATTCACAATAGCTACAGTAATTCCAGCGCTAAACGATGAGTCAGAAGAGTATAACATTACATTTAATGCGATAGGTGCAATGCAAACTGCGCAAACTAACTCTGATTGGCGCCATGAATGCTATGAAGAGTATACCGGCTTAATTGAAAACACTGATGAGATTGAAGAGCAAGACGCTTTAGAATTAGCTGATATTAGTTCGTTATTGAGAAGAGGGTACGAGCTGTGTTTAACGGAACTTCACCTCAGAACACTGCCAAACCTAGTTAAAGTCGGGATGGAAGTAATCTATATCCCAAACAAAGTAGTTTTGCCGTATGAAATTATAAAAATGGCAACTTTCCCTGAAGCAAGTGAAACCAAAAGATGCAGTGATGTTATTAAGCCACTCCTTAGCACTTGTCCGAACTTACTTAGCCCATACTTAGGAACGAGCATTAGTACAAAACCAACCGCCTGAAGTTAATAACCTGTTTTAAATCAGTAGCTTAAGTCCGATACTTACCGGTATCGGACTTAGTGGAGACAGGTTTAGAATAAACCTATACTTGCGCTAGTTAGTTAAATGTTGATCCAAAACTGAATTTTAAACCCTCTATTTAAGTACTTTTAGTAGAAAAAAACAGTCAATAGCCCACTTAACAACCGTTTTTATTAAAAAATAATAGATAACTTTATCAACACATTGAGTTGATAATATTTAGATCCACGCACGAATAATGAAAAAGTAACTTATATTTTGATTCTGGTTTTTTTAGTTACTGTATATATTCTTTTTTTTAACCAAAAAGCCTCCGCCCAGCCAGAGGCTTTTTTATTTTTATCAATAGGCTAAATTCATAAATAATCACTTTTAGATTGTGGCAAATTCCAATCGAACCTATTATGAAAAATGACATACCCTCCTAAAGTAGTTGAACCGAAGCCACCATTTTTTATGGTGGCTTTTTATCAAAAGTTTTTAATAAATTACGAATGCTATCGTATGGCGCTAACCCGCTAGACCAGTTAAATAATTGTATATCAATAAAGCCTACGCTTCATAAACTACCAATAGTGGTGGTTTTCTATTTTATCCTTCGTAAATGCTAGCTTTCTACATTCAGTGACTCGAACCAAAGAGTTTTACCACTACACATCCCTATACATAAGGCCTAAAACAGGCATATAATCCATTGCGCATGATAATTACACTTATCTTGCGTAATGGGTTTAATGCGCTTAAACTGTCTTATAGGACATTTCTATAAAATAAATTATATAGGCTAATCAGTGGCAGAATCAGAAATTAGAAGAAAGCAAAAAAGAGACTCAAGGATAAGAAATAATATGACCACAATGCAGATCAGTAGCGCCCATAAAGCTGAATTAATCGCTATCAAGGAAAAACTTGGGTTCGACTCAGCCGATGAAGCATTAGGGTATGTATTAGCAGAAAATAACCACCTGGAGTGTGATGATGAATGAAATCCAAATAGTAAACCCAGGTACCGAGATCACAACTCATAACAGACAAATAAATGAAAAACTTGCGCGGTACTTCTCTCAAATATTTAGTCGTTTGCCAGCTAACACTCAAAGAGCATTTAGCAATACTATGAAGTACTACATGGGCTACTGCAACATTAATAACTTAGTCAGTTTTAGTGAATTAATGACTGAAAGTATTGAAAGCGTTAAACAATACGTTTCATCTATGTGTGAGTCCCAATTAGCATATAAAACCGTAACTTTACGCGTTGCGATGATTTCGAAGATGTTTTCTATAGCTGACTTACCAAACCCAATAAAAGAATCAACTTTTTTGAAGGATTTCATAAAGTTAGAATTACGCGACTTTGATATATACAATAGAGCTAACCAGGCTCCTGCGCTCAGGGTGGAAGATCTTGAACGCATAAACAGCACTGTGGTACCTGATAATTTATTGGACGTGCGCGATTTAGCAATCATTAACACAATGTTTGACGGCCTCCTTCGCGCTAATGAGGTCGCTAGAATTCAAATAAAACATATTGATTTTAAGTGCCATAAATTACTCATAGAACGCTCAAAATCGGATCAGGATGGTCATGGTTCATACCGTTACATTTCGGAAACAAGCCTTTCATATATCTCTGATTACATAAATGAATCCAATGATGGGAAAGAAAACGGTGATCTTGCTCGGATAGATTCAGGAATTTTATTCCGCCCTATCTCACCTAAAGGAACATCTTTGAAGCCCTATGATGAAAGCATAAAACGGGTAAGTAAAATGAAGACCCTTAATTACACAACGATATACAGAGCAATAAAGCGGATTGCTCAAAAAGCGGGTTTAGATATTGATTTAACTGGCCACAGCATGCGCGTTGGTGGTGCGGTTAGTATGGCCGAGGCCAACATTAACATCCAAGACATTAAAAAAGCGGGTGGCTGGTCATCGGAAGTTATGCCTGCTCGCTATACAGAACAGGCTCAAATTGAAATGGGAATGCATTCACTAGCAAAGAAAAAAGGTCGCTAAACTGGTAAGAGGTGCAACCAGTTATTGCTATTATGTTGATTTTGTTAATTCTTTTATAGCTATTAATTCTAAGCTTAAAAACAATTAATTTTTCCTTTATTAAAAAACTGGTGTACTATATGTGCATCCACAGCGTAATTTGTTTGAAAATGGCAAGGTTGACAATGACACTAGGCAAAATAGATACCACGACAAGCCGGTTTATTTTCGAATCCGAATTGAAATCAGCCAAAGAGAATAATCCGTACTTCGAGATTAAAGCCCCTGAAAACTTCAACTGTTTCTCACGGGATGGTCAGGAACTATTAACGGCATTTATGCTTTCTTTGTTCGAATCATTACCAGTTATGGAGGCTGAATATTCGGATAAACCAATTCCAGACCACATGATAGGCTCAATAATAAACGTTGAATTGATACAAGGTGATGATGGTTTTAAAGTTAATATCGTAGCTTGTGACAAGTTACTGGAGTGTGAGTTTAAAAAGAATCTCGCCAACGGCGTATATAATGCACTAATTGAATTAGATCTTGCATATCACAAAATGTCTTCTTAATTTTTGTATGGTATGCAAGCAACCAGCCTATAATCAAATTCAAATAGCCCCAACTTGTTAATATCTTTCCCTTTGTTTAAAACACACCATTTTTTTAGGTTTTGAAGTCCTTGCTTAAAGGCAGAGGATAAACCTACATTGTTATTTGCGCTTATATCAAAAGCAGCGTGGACAGCTTCGTAAAATATACCAATATCACTAAACCTATCAGAAATTTGTATAGGCTTAACAAACCCATCAAATGCTATATTTGCTTCAAATGAACATTCATTAAATTGAGAACTGCCACCAGCATACTCGTTACGAATAGCATTATTTGTATTTATCCATGTAATAGAAATGAATGTTTTACTCTCTAATAAGCATTTTAGTCTTCTCATATTAGCATTTTTTACATCTAGCTCTAATATTGTGTCAATACTTTGAATTTCTCTTTCACCAAATAACATTTCAAAACTCATAAAAAATTCATAGACCTAATTTTATTATTTACACCCTATTCTCGCTATTTTTATATTGCAAAATAGTGAACTTTTTAGATGGCCATTTGAAGGGTTATGAGATGGACTTGAAGGTCATATGCAGCGTTATTTGGCTAACGCTGCATAAAGAGTTGTCATGTTTAGTTAATTATGTGCATAGTTAATAATGCAGCGATATTACTTATATACTTATAGCTAGTTAGTCATTCGCTGTTTTTTTGTCCTTTTTTGTAACAGTTATTAATGTTTTAGCCTCTTCGAGTGATAATGGCCTACTTAGCAATTGTTCAAGAATAAGCATCTGGCCATAGAACCACTCCCCAACACTGCAAGTAAAGTGAAACATTTTTCCTTTATCGGATACGCTAACTTTGCATCCACTTGAGCTTTCTGAAAAGCTGATCGATTTATTTCTTTCCGCGCCATGATACCGTGACTCATACTTAAACAAGAACCCGTGTGACAGTGTATAAAAGTATTTAAATAGGTCTACTTCACTTAACTGAAGTGTTATTTTTTTATCCCATTGAGCCGCTTTGTCCACACATGGTGCAATTTCGATATTAACCGTGTTAAAAGATTTTTGAGATACAACTGCTTGAAAGTTAATTACGTATTCAGGGCGATAAAAAGTATATTTTCTCCCAAAGGTTGAACTTTGCATATCTATAAGCCACCTTAATTAAAAACCATCAACAATCATTAGCGCTCCATCATCATTCACAATTTCGATATTACCGGCATACACTTTTTTTGTGTGCTCATTATCAATAAACTCTAATAACTCAGTCTCAGGGTTATATGCTAGAGCAAAGTAAGCATTGCGGTAACCGTGTTCTGTGCCAAAACTCTCTAAATTAGTATTTGGGCCATCGGTTGAAAATGAAGAAAACAAAACTATCATCATCGGTCCATTAAACCCTGGTAAAGTAACCTCATCAATTACACCCTTGAACTGATAGTAATTCCCTTTTTGTGCTTCTAGGTAGCTATAGCCTGTATGCAGCACATTCTTGCCAATTGATGTGAATATTGTACCAAGTGTAATTTTACGATCAGCGAATTGAAATGTGTCACCACTGTCAATATGCTCAGGGTCAGTTGCTACAATGAATGTATGCGAATCACTAAAAAGCGCAAGTCGTGTGTCTGTTTGCTCAAATTTAACTGTTTTCATAATATCTTTCCTAATTCTCTATAAATAATTTCTAGCGAATGCCACCAGCGATTCAATAAATCGCAATGCACTTAAAGTAAGGCGCTAACTGTTAGTGCCATAGTAATTAAAAGCTTTGACGTTAGTACAGCAAAAAGGTGTTATTTCTTTATTCAATACTAATACCGGTAATGTTCACTTCAGGCTTCTAACTAGGGGAACACCATAACACCATTATAATTGCCGTCCGAAAAAGTACATCCGTGTTTAAGATTGCTTATTAAGCTTCTACTGAAGTAGAATGACTTGGGTAATAGACATGTATGGAACAACATACAATAGTAAACAGTTACTTTACCCATTACCAACCCCCCTTATCTCCCTTGATTTAACTTACTTCCCCCCCCTAGCGCCCCTTCGGGGCGCAGAAAAAAAGAAAAAAAATAAAGAAAGAAATAGAGCAATTAAATTAAAACACAGAGGTTTATTTGAAGGCCTATGGGTTTATATACTATTGTATGTTGTTCCATAGGAGTCCATTTCCATCATCTAAATCTCAAAATAATCACTTTTCACTTTGCCAGCCGAATGATGAATCGTAAAGTTACCCCAATCAATAACTAAACCGGACAAACATGGCACCGCACGGAAAACTATCTTTGCAATGGTTAGGCGATACCCTAACAGCTTACATATCGGCTCCCATGAATGACGAAGGGGCTCGCTTAATTGCAGAAGAAATAAGGCGAGAAGTTAATTCAAAAGGATTAATACGCTGGAAGCGTTTACTTGTTTTTTCACCTAACGCTTTAGGTGGACCTGAAGTATGTAGAATTGCTAAGGCAAACAACGAGTGGTGCTTTCAAAACGGATGTACCGCCGGTGCTATTGTTATTAGCTCTGCCCCTCAACGGTTTTTATATGGCAAGTGCACGCTTAATTATAAGTTTTTTAAAAGTAAACATGATGGTCTTTTATGGTTAAGAAGCCAATAGACCACCTTAAATATTTAAGTAGAGAGATAGTAATGAAAAAGTTCATATCATTTATAGTTATAATAATTTCACTGATCGGATACGGCCTATACAATAAAGAAAAGCTGAACATCTGGTTTGGCATGAATGACCACCAGCAAGCTGCCCATCAATTTTGGTTTACGCATAAGAATACTCTTGATGAAACTGGTACCTCTACTTTACCTTTTGCGAAAAGCGTAACCGGCTTTGAATATATTGTGCAATCACCTGTTGAACAGGACGGGAAGTATTACTTTGAAACCACTTTGTATATTAATGGTCAGTACCCTCTTCCTATATATACTGTCGTCAAGGCCGTAGATGGTGTCTGGGTGGTAGATGAAAACGCCACCTTTCACAGTGCAGGTGATGCCAGTTTAAACTTTTACATTAACCGCTACCTACTTACTTTAGATAATGCAGACAAGTTTCTTGTTGGATCTACTACAGAAATGAACAAACAAGAAATCGCCGCACAAATTAAGCTCATTGAACGGATGTTTAATGACAAATACATACTATAAACACCTCAACTTAGGTGATGAACAAATCATCACCTACCCGCTCTTTTTCTGAAAACCAGATAAAAACATGTAATATAGAAATGCTAATATTTTATTTGAGGGAAATAGCATGGCTAAGTTTAATAAATCAACATTTACGAAAGTGAATCGTTTAGTGATATACCCTGCTATTTTGCTTTTAGCTGGCTACACTTCACTTCTCTATACCAACCCAGAATTACAACTTGAATTATCTAACGATGAACGTGTTGGCTATTACGACCGGTTACGTTTTGAAGCGGGTACCAATACAATTGAAAGTGATGTGTTCGAAGCGATTGCGCTTGAATTAGATTTTAGTGTCAATAAAGATAAATGGTTAGCCCGAAAAGACCATGCTTTTAAAACCCTCATTAAACAGAACGCCTACCTTAACTGTATTTTGATTACTGCTAAGAACGAGTCCTTTTTTTATGGTGATACATTATCTGGAGTGGCTAACCTTATTAAAGTTAACTCTGGTGATCAACTACTAATACCATTTGAGGTTATCCTCACTAATGGACAGTACACTTCAACCAGGCTTGATAGCTTTAATAACTTTGCAGAGCCTAATGAAAGCAGCAAATTGTTAGGTAAAAGTGGTGAATGTAATGCTATTTCGAAAGATGTAACTTATCTAGCCCTAGGCGCTTATGTATCTGAATTTAGCTCTTTATCCATAATTTCAACACTCAATTCTTATATCATGGAGCAACAATGAAAAGCAGGTCCAAAAAAGCCATAATAAATATTACTTTGGTATTAACCGCACTCTCGATAGCTATCTACAGTGCAATGTATGTAACCGTTACTATCACCTCAAACTCCATGAAGCCGACATTTGAAGAGGGTGAACTCATTTTAATGAAACGTCAGTTTTTTAACCCAACTATAAAACGTGGCCAAATTGTTATGTTTAGCACAAAAGATAAACCTGCCGTGTTAAAGCGAGTGATAGGAACAGCCGGTGATCTAATTACGATGAACAAAAAAACGGTTTATATCTTTAAAAAAGACAGCGCTTCGTCATTATTTGAAATGCAGAACGTCATATCATCACTAGGGAAGTACAAAGAAAACGGGTACCCACTCGCGGTTTATGATACTCATATTGACGATATAGCCTTTAAAGTTGCTTTCACAGGTATTGTACCGGCCAATGAAGATCATTACTTTCAACAAGACGGTATGCTTATAGGACAATGGTCTGTTCCAAGCGACCACTTATTTGTGATGGGTGACAATCGGGACTTTTCTGTTGATAGTAGGTTTATTGGGTTTGTCAGTACTTCGTCTGTTAAAGCTGTTTACTAAATTATTGAAGGGAAATACAACATGAAATACTGGGCTCATAAAGCTTCATTTTTTAAACCCGTTGATTCAAAGTTAGTTAAAGTATGGCGGATCGTTTCATCCGACTTTAACGGGGTCTATTCTGTTAAGTGGTTACACTTATATCAAAAGCATAATCTTGAGTTCATTTGTATAGAAAGACGGGCTATAACCACCCATGTTGAAGGTTTAGTTGTTGATCATGAAACATCTCAATTCTACACTAAAGATGAAATTGAAGACATTGAACGCAGCTGGTCTTTTGCTGATTGTCACTTACCTGCGGTTGAGCAATGTAAAAGAACCTTTCTGTTAGCGCCTGATGCTGAAAACCATGCCGCTTCTTGGATTTATGATAATTGTAAATGTGATGGGGGCCAGTCTAAATATTCATGTAGAGAAGTAAATAGGCGGCCTATGGGACTTATTTGTGGGTGAGGTTAAATCAAAGCTTCACGCCGCACAATAAAACACTTACGTATATTAAGTAACATCATTCTTCTTTTTTTTAGAAATATATTGCATAGAGTTTATGTAAGCACTTAAAAACCACCCCAAAAGAACGCCTACATTGCCTAAAATAACTTGCTCCCATTGTACATACCCCCTTGGTTCGACATTAGAGTAACCACCGAACCAAGGTTGCATTATGATTTCCCAATACACAATCCCACCAGCTAAAACCATAATTATGAGCTTGCTTGCTTTGTTGAAAGAGTAAGAGTTGAGATTTATAGGTATTAACAGCATCGCCATTAATAATATTGTTAAGGATGTTACACCACTAGGAAGAAAATTTAGCACTTCAAGTGCCATAGTGGGTATCGTTATACATAATAAAATAATAAAACTACTTTTCTTAGTCAGCTTGTTAGATGCATGGGTTAATAAAAATATACCGGCGAAACCAAAGCAGTGAGCTAATGAGCGGTTATCAACAAAGTCCCTGATCAGAAAATGTGGCACCCCATAATTTATTACTAATGCAAGGAAAATAAATACCCCTCCAACGAAAGAGAATCCAAAAACTTCTTTTAACATATTCACCTTAGTTTCTATTGGCGTGAAGCTCCTCAGCGATTTTCCTTGTTTAGGAGCTACGTTCAGCATGATCAGCCATTACACTTTCGGTACCTAGGTATACCTTAATCATTTTGACTGCTTTTACAAACTATACAACTAATCCAAAAAAAAATTAACTTTAGGTAAGATAAAAGCGGTTTATTGCATAGCCAACATATAACCTGAAAAAGAAAATAATCATTTCTATATCTATCCCTGCGGTTCTCTATCAATCGCAAGGCTTAAAGCTTAGTGTAAGCAGTGATGTTTTGACGGCGGGGTAGCTATTATTATGCGGGTGAGATTATAGCTGAGGGAAATATATTTCTTCCCTCAGCAACTCATTAATCTATATGAATGTAAAGCAAACGTCCTTGTTCTACTTCTTTTATTAAAATCATCCCGTCAGTAGTTAGCGTGAATTCATCTACCGCTGTCGAAAGCTCAGCCTTTAAATTGTGCACTTCTGAGTTAATAGCGTGATCATCCCAAAATACAATGAAATTTACAGTTTCAGGCTTCAACGTATAATGACAAACAATAGGAACCGAATCAAACGAGGTTCCTGACTGGTCGAAAATACTCACTTTGCAGCTAAAAACACCTTTAGATTTAGGGTCTTTTTTTAATACAAGATTTTTAAGATCAGTTATTTTGTCTAATTTGTTATATGGTTTTATTATGATGTTCTCTTTAACAATTGCGTTCATACATTCACCTGTAACATTTATTTATTCGCGCAAAACGGGCATAAATCATCTAAACATGAATTAAAACTTTCAGTGCTTTCATGCTCAGTATCAAGTCTTTGTTTATTTTCCATTCCTAGGCTTCCCTTAAGAAAGCTTACCGGTACCGGAAAGCCAGCAAGCTTAGAGTCATTATTGTCGGGGTTTAGGTGCTTCATGGTTTAGCTCACATAATTTCTTTGTTGGAAATATACTTATGAATTACCTTTTTTTGCATAAAACACATAAATTTGGCACTTTTAACGCCCAAAAACTATTTTATTTCTATAATTTGGCCACTGAAAACATCACCAGCAGGGTTAGAGCGCTTTAATTCTTTTGTTAGCATTGCTACTGAGTTGAACAGCACGTTATTTTTTTCTCTATTTGTCATTTCACTTGAAAGCGAACAGAACCCACCGCCTCCAATTTTACTAGCAATAATATACTCAAGTGACTTTTTAGTTTTCTGCGTACTTGAGTAGTCTAACTGAATATCAAAAACAGCTCTTTGGTCACCTAGTTTGAATATAAATAACGGTTCACAAGAGCCTATCTCCGTTTTGACAGGCCTATTACACAGGTCCGCCGTCATCGTCAGATTTAACTTTTCATCATACCAATTTATCGAGCTTTCAATTTTATTTATCGCATCTCGAATTAACTGGTTACTGATAGGAACCCACTGTTGCTTGCTCGCTATTGGCTCTATTATCGTTGCAACGGGCGCTATAACATTGTTCCCTTTCGTGTCCTTTATTGCGCCTAGCTGAGAAATGATTATGTATGGGCCACCTATACTAAGATTCGCTTTTACAGCCGATATGTTGTCAAAAAGCCTGAATGAAAAAGGTTTCGTGTTTTTATAAAATTTAGTGAATTTGTACAGGTGCTCACTTTTCTCTACTTCATCAATAATATCAACTAAGAATAATGGTGATAACAACTCATCACGTTCCAATTCCTTTACTAAGCGCTCTTTCGCGTCAAAGAAGTTTCGATACCCAAAATAAAACCGGTCCTTTAGTCGGGCTGCATTTACAAATACATCATCTTCAACAGCGCTATATAAGCTTTTACTTTGACCTAAAAACGTTTGGTTGGGTTTTACGCTAAACATACCGGCTTGAGCAACCAGGTACTCTTTTAAGCGTAATAACGAGGGAATTTGCTCTTCTTTGTTGTCTGCACTGTATATTATTGACCGTGGGGTATTGTCGGAATTAGCCGTATTAAACAAAAAAGAATGTTTTTTTTCTCCTTGCGAATTGTTTTTTTTATTAAGTAATGAGGTATAGCGTAACGGGCAACCGGCTACGTGCTTGCCCCTATCTTTAATGTTGACCAAACAATATTGGTTTTCGTTCATTCTTCTTACGGTAAGTGCAGCAGGGTCACTTTTATTACAGCTACATAGAAGCCAATATTTTTTATGGATGCTTTTTAGTGCTTTTTGGGAGATGAGGTCGTTGGTTTCTCTTGATACCGCACCTTGGATATCATCAATATTAATACCAATATCTGTTACTGTGACTGGTGGCCATTCTCTTAATATTAACTTCATAGGTTGCTCTCCGAACCATAAAGGATACAGCCTATTTCTTACCACGCATTTACCAACAGGCTTTACTATAAATAAAACCAGCCAAGATTCGAGAGATTCTTGGCTGGTCGTTTACTGGTTATTTACCTCTACGTCTACCTAGCAAGGTTGAAGCGCCTAGTAATAATGCAATGAAGCCAAACGAACCACCACTTGACTCACCACCACTTTCGACAGCCGGTGTATCATCATCTTTGATGGTGACGGTAATAGTCGATGTGTCAACGGTAGCGCCTGCATCATTACTACTTAAGGTGATTTTCATTTCGTAATCACTTTCAACATTACTGTTATTGGGAACAGCAATGGTTACCGTTTTTTCTACTTCATCTTGTGCAAATTGAACGGTAGAGGTTGCTTCAACCCCTTTAATTATAGTGCTGAGGGTTAACGTTGTTTCAGCAAAACCACCAGAGCGTGAAATGGTTACAGGGTATGTTCCCGCACTCTCTGAAACTGACGCTGCGCCCTGAACAAGATTGAATGTACCAGCGCCTTGGGCGTCATCATCTACTAATGTTACAGCGTGGGTTCTGTTTTCATAAATAACACCTGCGTTAGGGCTCGTAATAGTAACCGTAACTGCCTTATTAATTTCTGCAACATCGTTGCTAGGTGTTGTCATAACTACCTGCTTTTCAACTTCACCCTCTTTGAAAACAAGATTTTCATTTAAAGGAATAAAGTCAGTTCCTGCTTGGGCATTCTCGCTTGATGTAGAAACGTTAATGACAACTTCACCAATGCCACCAGCGCGGGTAACCGTTAGGGCAATTTCCTCCCCCTCAACCAACTCGTCTGGTCCGAATATTGATGCAGTACCACCAGCACCCAAACTATCACCATCCAGAAGATTTATCTCTGCTATCGCTGTAGAGCCTAAACTAAGCTTGTATGGATACTTTAACTGCATAGTAAGTTTTTCTAGGTCTTCTACTACGCCATCATTTACAAACGGATAAACAACACTTGCTTGTGACTCGCCCTGCGCAAACTCAGCTAAGACAAATGCATCGGTAAAGTCTTCACCCCATATAGCATCACCGTTTTTGGCAAAAATCTTAACTGTAGCAGCTTCCGTGACATCACCTGTGCGAACTAAAGTTAAAGAAACACCATCGGTTTCATTTCCGCTATAAGATGCATCCTTAAAGCTTACAGAGCCAAGAGCTTCTACACCGCTACGTCTTTGTGATGTAGTTACATAGTTATCTACAAGCACCTTTGCATTATAGGCTTTTGCCTCATCGCCACACGCAACACCGTCATTAGAAAGGTTAGGATCTGAAAAGTGACGAAGCGTAGTAGATTGGGCGCTTGAAGAATACATTATTGTTTGTTTGCCGCTACACTCCCACGCTCTTGCGTAATCAGGACCAACCGATGCTTTTCCTTCTTCGTGATTCAAACCAAAGTTGTGACCAATCTCATGCGCAACCGTAGTTTGCAGCGTTGAGTCACCACCAATATCCACAGCACTAGCATACTCGCCACCTATACCAGCAAGACCAAGATGCTTATCATCATCACGCTGTTCTCTTAAATATAAGACTAAATCCGCTTGCCATTTATTTTGATAAATCTCAAACTCTGGATTTTTGACAAACTCACCATCGACTAAGCTAAACTCATTCAGCGCTGCCAGAGAGAAAAGATATTCTGCTCCATCAGTTACGACAACACCATCTTCAACAACATCATTGTAAGGCGCACTATCTGGAACCGACTCAACTGGTACTACATCTTTAATTACAACATTATAATCAGTAAGCCCATGCGCTGACATAGCCTCATTTAAAGTGGCTACAAAATTACCAGAGCGCTCGTACACATTATATTCACCAAACGTTGATGCATAACTTGGCTGGTAAAACACCACCACTTCTACACTAGGCAGTAAAGCGCTATTTACATTTTTTGCGGTATACTCTGGCCAGCTACTAATCACCTTTTCTGCTTCGTATGTTTGTCTTAAATCTACCGCGTCAGCGCTTACCATAAAAGAGGCGCTAATTAGGCAAGAAAGGCTTGTTAGTTTAAAAATTTGTTTAATCATTATGTTTCCTTATTTTTGAATTCATATCCATTCTATAACGTTATAATTTTGTTTCAGAAAAAGGCTGGGTACATGCCCAGCCCCCTTATAATCTTATTTTAAGGTTTAACACCCTGTAGCTTCACCATTTCTAATTTGGCAAATATTAGCCCAGACAGTGAAGGTCTTAGTCGAGCCTGTTGGTATATGCGTTACCGTAGCTGTAGCTATAAGATCTCCTACGCCACCAGTTGTGCAACTATTACCCGAACCAGTACAAGCCCCAGACCATATGACGCTCCACTGTGATGAGTTTGAAAAATTAAAGTTTTCTGCTCCTAAGTAATCACCCACAGAGAAAATTGCTGAGCCTAATCTGGGAGCCTCAACTCTACCGTCACAGCTTCCAAATGATGCCTGATCATAAGCAGCCGTATCAACCCAACACCCATATGAAAGTCCATTAAAAGGATTGCTAGGTGTTGTATTTTGCCATAAATACGATTCAGAGTCTTGAGCACTATAAGATGGTGAAACACTGTTGGTAACTACAAGTGAAACATTACCTGACATTGTACTTGCATCAGCAACATTACCAGATATTGAACATGAAGGTGATGCACTACCACCAGCAGTCACACTACCTGAAGAACAACTACCTGATGCCCCACCGGATATAGACCAAGAATAATTACACCCTTGAGGGCAATTAGATATTGATGATGTAACTAAGGCATTAAATGAGCTACTAGAACGACTCGAATTACAACCTGAACACGATGTATTAACGGTAGGTCTAGGTATTGTCGTATTCTTAAAACTCACGCTGACAATTTTGCTATCCATTCTGTCTGTGTAATGTGAGTTATTAACTTCTATTGTAATTGAACCTGTTACGGTATCTTGTGGGAGAATGTTCGATTTTGTTACTTTGCAGCTAGGGGTAGCAGATCCGCCTCTAGGGATCGTTCCGCTCGCACATGTACCACCTGATTTTGATAGCGCGCCCGTAACAACCCATGAATACGTACACCCTTGCCGGCATGCTGAAATTGTTGCTAACGCGGTAGCAGTGAAAGAAGCTTGGGGCTCTGCCTGAGAGCAGCCAATACAAGAAAGAGACAATGATGGGTCTTGGGGTATGCAGTACTGCGTTTGGTACATGCACTTATCTAGCCTATCTTGCCATAAACCCAATTCATCAGCTGAGTTATCTAACCTTTTGGCCACATTATCAATATCTAGTTCATTTGTAGCAATATCTCTTTTGTTATTATCTATCGCGTTTCTGTTCGTTGACGCGTCTCTTTCATTTTTAGCTATCGCACTTTCGTTACTGGCTATATCTCTACCAGCAGTATTAATTTTACCTTTGGTATTGTTTATTGAAGACGTATTATTGCTAATAGCTGAATCTTGATTTACTAAAGAAGAAAGATTGCGGTTTACTGATGACTTAGATGTTACAAAATCATCATTTGAATAAAAGTCGCCACCAGCCGTTAATCCTAAGACACTTGCACTTGTGAATCGCCCTGAATTAGCCTTAATTGTTTGACCGCGCATATCGGTTTGTACGGCCATATTCTGACCATCAGCCATGCCAACACTGCTATTTTTACTAACAAGTTGATTTGTATTACTTGTATTGTATTTCCAGTTCTGCCCGTTCGCATTTAAAAAATTTAGCTCATCTATGCTTGCATTATCAGCTTGAAAGTTAGAGTTTATATTGCTTGAATTTAAATCGACAACTTTCATTTGCTCGGTGTTAAAAGTATCAGAAACATATTTATAACTAGTTACTGTGGTAATATTGCCATTGTCATACTTTACATTATCACCCTTTAATTCAGAAATTACACCGGTGCTAGCTGCAAGGCTGTTTGTTAATAACTCTGAAACATGGGCTTCATTAATTCCATCTATATCGTTATTATTAAGCTCTAAATCACCATTGATATTAGCTTGTCCACTTATGTTTGTGCTCGTTGCATCAAATAACACCCCCTCATCATTAAACCCAATTTCGTTACTCCCTAACGAAAGCTTGCGACTTACTTCTAACTTTGCTGTTAATTGCCGTCCAGAGTTTAACTCTTGAAACTCACCTTTAGATGCCCGTGCTACCTCAAAGTTTTTTACATTTCTGGTACCCATCTCGATATTTGATTCTAGGCTCTTTCTTTGGTGGCGTGTATCAGCGTAGCGTTGTAACTGGTTTTTTAGAATGTCAGAGTCCGTAGGTGGTTTAACTGTAAATGTTACTTGTGGGCCATTTAACTGAGGTTCCATCACATGCTTAGAAAATGCCATTGCAGCCTCAACGCTCGGAGCTTGTACTGTCAACTTAACATCACCACCTGATTTTAATTGATCAACTACAAAACTATTATTAATAGCATCGGTAGGAAGACCGTAGGTTTCTAACTCATTTGGTGCACACCAATCTCTCGTCTCGTGGTAGCAAGATTGTAATGCATTTATACGCTGCATTACTTGCCCTTTCATTGACATAACAAGCTTGTTGCTCTGCTCAGATACAACCGTTTGTGAGTTTTCTAATGCATACCAGGCACCAACAGAAACCATTAGAAGAATACCTACGTAACTGGGTATAGTCGAGCCCATTTGCTTGGATCGGTTCTTTACCATGAGCAACCCCCTTGGCTTTCACATGTTTGTAGTTGATTTTTCAAACTTGCAACGCCTGACTCAATAGAAGTCGCTCTTTGCTCTAAAACATTAATAGAGTCAGCATTTTTAGATATTTTACTCGCATTATTTTGTGCTAGTGTCTTATTACTCAAAATTCTACTTTGATTTAATGCTATATCTGTTTCATTGTTGTTAACTCTTGTCTGTAAACTAGATATTGCTGATGAGTTTGCTGCATTATCAGTGGCATTTATTGATATAAGCGAAGCATGTTTATCAATGGTATCTTTATTCTTATTCACAGATGATTGGCTGGTGGTAAAGTCGTTACCTGTAAAGTCTCCGCCAGTTACGCTCCCAGTTACCAATAGACTATTAAAGTTTCCTAGGCTGAATATTGCTCGGGCACCTGTTGCGTCTCCTGATAAGTTTAAGTAATTTGCTGAAGCATTACCTAAGCTACTCGTGTTTGACTCCAAATTTTCCAAGTCCATAAGCCCAGACAAGTTAAGATTTGTTCCACTGGCATTTGATGCGCTTAATTCATTAACTGTACCCACAGAAGCATTAAGTATGTTTGTGATGACAGTATCGGCATTAACAGTACCTGCATTAACATCATTAAATTCACCATACGTTGACTCGGTGGTCTGAGAAGTTACGTTGTTAAACTCCCCCTTTTCATAATCTAATGAAACACCACTGAGATTACTAACCACACCTGTATCTATTGTCGCTGTGTCTGCTATTACAGAGTTCGCACTCATTACATTAACACCCGATATATTTGAATCATTACCAGTTAAATCGCCTTGTATTGATACATCACCAGCGAATGATGTTTTTGGTGCATTAATACTCATCGTTGTGCCTGATGAACTAATTGCATTATCACCTAATACAATTTCTTCAGTCACTTCAAACTCTCCGAATCTAGCAAGGTCAGAAATTACCGTATTCATCTCACCAATGTTACCTGTGAAATTACCATTGCCGGTAATGTCATTAGAGCCAGCATCAAGGTCTACTTGCATAACATTACAATCGTCTGGGCCTAAACCTGTTCTACAAAGCATCTGATCTTCAATGGTTTCAATGGTAGAGATTGGTGTAGATAGAGTAACAATGCTCCCTGCTGATACCGAATTATACTTGGAAAGTAACCCCGCCAGCCTTTCCGCTTGAGCTGGATCTTTTGCTTGAAATGAAAACTGAGCGCCTTTTACAGCACCTGTAGGATTTACTAAGTCTGAAAAATTGACGCTACTACCCCAAGGCATTACACCTGAGCCCTGATAAGTACCCTGAGAGGCAAGCTCCGTTAGGTCACTTGGGTTTCTTCTTTGAGTGCTCCTAAACTGCTTGTAACTTGATACTAATTGGTCGATAGAGGCTGCACCCTCTTTATCAAGCGTAGATTGCATTTCTTTCTGAATAGCTGGCACAGCCGCCACACCTAAGATAGTCATGATCGCAAGTGATATCATAACCTCTTGGAGAGAAAAACCATGTTGCCTGTTTTGACGAATCATATGTTTATTCCTTAATGTATTAACAACTATTTCCACCGAAGGCTCTTAAATACTCTTGGCCTTCACTTATAGAACTATCATTAGTGTGATCGTTAGCCAAAATCCAAGTCACGAACTCACCGGATAAGACCGTATTTAATCTATTACCAGCAGCAATTTCTGCATCGCCTTGAGAAAGAAATTTTATCTTGTATTTGAAGATTGCAGGGGGAGCACCGTTATACTCAATAGTAATCGAGTCCAAAGTAGCCCCTTTAGTAAATGCTACCGAAGAGCTATCTTTTAGCGACCCACTATTAACTAAGTCATTAATGGTGGGGTTCGGTACAGCGCCTGTTTGACATTGCTTGTCGTAATACATGCTCACTGAGTTATGAAGCCGTTTTACAACGAGATTAGTTCGACTCAGCATTTCTATTCTAGTGTCATTAGAAGCACCACTAAAAAAAGCAAGAGTCATAATTGAAGCAACCACTAAGGCTAAACTAACGCTCACGTACGTGTACCCCCCCTGAAGCATTAGCTGCCGCCCTGAGTTACAGTTAAGGTACCGCTAGTACATTCAACGCCTTTAGAGCGAGCCGTAAACATCTCAACTAAACGGTTACAGTGCTCGTCTGAGCTAATGTTATTTGCTTCAACAATGAAGCGATTCGGATTGCCCGTTACAGCATAAGTTGAGTAGTCCCCTGAATATGGGTTTACACCCGTGCCATCACCCCACGTTTCTGTGTCTAAATAACCTAAACGCACTAACTCAGAAATGTCACATTTAGCAAATGAGCCGCGATTCAACGTGGCACATTTAGTCATTTCACCCATAAGGTAGGAAACTTCCCTTGCTAAATCGTCAGGCTTTGAGTCGTTCCATGAGTCCATAGCCTCTTTGATTGAAACGACACTAAGAATCCCAACCACAAGAATTGCAATCATTACTTGAGTCAGTGTGTAGCCAGATTGTTTGCGGCCAATGTTAAGTTGTTTTCTCATTTCTATATCCTAGTTAATTGAAATTATATTTTTAAGCTGGAAAGTTAGTAGCACCAAACCAAGTGCTGTCACTCCACCCAGAAAACCAAATATGATCCATAGACAGGCACGAACACCTATCATCATTTTTGCTAAACTACGCTTTGCGGCTACGCCATTTTCTCTACTAGCTGCCAGTATTGCTTTAACTTTACTTCCTGAGCCTTCTTGCTTTGCAATACCGCTGAGGCGTTGAAATACCTCCGTGTTAAGCAGGCCAACATCTAAGTAATCTGCTACCGTACCTGTCGAGCTGGTGGCGTTACGCATTATTTTTCTATAATACTTAAGCTCATAAGGTGTTGCTGATTTACTTAACACCTTTACACATGCGTTAATTGGCATTCCAACCTTTGATAGCAAGCCAATCTTTTGAACAATACCCATGGCCACAAATTCTTTGTGTATGCTGTAAGGAAAAACCTTATCTAGAATGTCCCGTGGTGGTAAAAATAAGGATTTTTTTACATAAAAATCTTTTGTTGCCTTGTAAAGTAACCAACCAAAAAATAAGAACGAGAATACATAAGGCCAGGTATTGGCAACAACTTCTGCCAACCCAATCATTTTCCCTGGCACCCCAGTCAAAAGGTTAAGGTTAATCCCATAATTTATTGCCATAGGCACACCATAATCATGTAAACCTATTAGGATTGAGATCGTAAAAAAGAGTAAGCTTAGGGGTTGAAATAACTTAGCAGCCCCGCTTTTAAATACCTCCTTGCGTTCTGCCTCGTGCTTTATATATTCTTGGAAAAGCTCTTTAACACTTTCAGCCTCTTCACCTATTCTGAAAATGGCCACTAGGTCTTCACTAAAATTACCTTTCATACCGTCAGATATTTTATTTCCGTTTATAAGTGCACGCTCTATGCTATTTGAGGCTCTTACTTCAAATGAGTTTTTATTACCTTGCTTTAACGCGGCTTTACGTATTTCTCTTACTGCATCTAACAAATTAGAACCATCGGCAATCCAAGCATCAAAGTCGATAAGGTATTCAATTTGTTTTTTCCTTGGTGATAAAATTGACATCCGAACTGTTTTGATAGCATCTTCTACAAGAAAGCTAACCCCGAGCCTATCCAAGTAATTAAGGAAACCAGACAATACAGCATTGTCGTTTCTTGCTTTTATTATTTTATTTTTGTACTTCATAGAACCTCAAATGGGAATCGACATTCTTAAATGAAGGGACAGATTTTAAAGCATCAAAATAGCAAACCTTTCTTTGCTCTGATAACTCTAAAGCTCTTATTGCCATCGTCTTAAACCCACGACTTAAAAGGCTTTTCCGCCAACTAAGCCAATCTTTTTTTTCTATAAAAGGGCCATCTTCTTCAACGGGGATTAGTAACTCAGCTACTGCCATCAAACCACTTACATAGCCCTCTTTGCATTTAGGACAACCGCTGGCATTCCGCTCATATACATTCCTACCGTGCTTTTCGACTTGGGTACTACAGTGCTCGCAAATAACCTTCATAAGGCGCTGTGATAAGAAACCTAAAAACAACTCTGTGTTTGAAAGTTCTTTCGGGGTTATGCCTAACTCGCATAACCGGTCGAAGCTGGTTATAGCATCGTTTGTGTGTAGCGTTGAGGACATAACACAACCTACACGAGCATGGCCTAGTACTTCAGAAGCAACCGTAGGAGTACGTATTTCGGAAACGTTGATAAAATCAGGATCTTGACGCAACGATGCATGAAGTAATGCTTCCAGAGTTGAATTAGGATCATCAACATCAACTTGCTCTGGATGTATGTTTGGATGGTCATAATCAAATTCGATTGGATCTTCTATACTCAGACCACTTTTAGAATGCGGTAGCCTTTCTAGCATGGCCTTAATTACTGTACTCTTACCCGAGTTTATTTTTCCCGTTGCTATAAAAATACCAAACGGTTCATCTAAAATATTTGAAAGCTTTTCCGTCATCCATGGCTCATAATTCAAAGACTCTAAATTACTATGTTTTCTATTTTTCCTTTGAATACGAAATGTTGCTTTGTAACCTTCTCTATCTTTACTACCTATACGGTTTAAGCGTAAGCGCACGCCCTCCTTAGTCATACGTCCTGATTTTGGGTCACGAATATCAACGGTTATATCTATTGGTAAATTAATAGCTCGACTATCCGATTCATAACCTTTAAACCCAGGCGCATACTGCTGAAGAACTGAAGAGATCATTTCCCTTGATTCATGCTTCTTATAACCTTGCTCATGCGCCATATCGGAATCGATACGAAAAACTATTCTTGAAGAATTGGCTTCAACCCACCAATGAATATCATTTGAGCCTCGCATAATTGCATCTGATACGATACTCTTGAATTTTGAAATTGCGGTTGTCTCAGTACTTTCTTCTTGCTCTACAACTAAATTAGAACTTTCAAAATTTAATTCTTTCGCATCTTGGGCAAAGCTCTCAATAGTTTGCCTGTCAACTACTAGCCGTGATATTTCTACAAAGTGATGCTTAACATTTAAATCATTTTCCATATTTTGAATGATGTATGCACTTTTAACAGCCGTGCTTGAAGTCACCAAAATATAAGCATGCGCTTGTGCCTTTTCTGATGTTAGTACAAGCATAAGTTTGCTATCAGCTTTTTCGTTTTCATCGTCACCGATATAATCCAAGCATTGTAAAGCCGTTTTATCCAATACTGACAAGCCAGCTTTTTTTAAACCTTGGTAACTTAGCTCTAATTTTTTATCCATGAAAATATCCAACTGCTACATTACTGTAATAATTCGTTCTTCATCACCATCACGAATGACGACTTGATCTGAATTAACGCTTTTAATACCCATGCCATTTTCAAACTTCTGACCAGGCTTAAGCGTGAATGGGTTACCTTTAGCATCCCTTAACAGGGCATAGTAACCCTCATCGGTTCCTACAACGCCCTCTAAAATAACATTACCTAACGCATCACTTTTGTCGCTTACTTCGCTGTCACTTTGCTTAACCTGTACTGCTTGATTTAAGTTTTGGCTGCGCTCGACTAAAAAGTTGACATTGTTTTGCGACATTGCTTGTTCATTTTCCTTAGCGTTTTGCTTGTCTTTCATTTGATTAAGCTGGTTCATATTTTCACGGCCTTGACGGATCAATCCTGTCGCATCAGCATAAAGCTTTGCGTTTTGAAGAGAGACATTTAGCGTTCTGAACTCTTGCGCAATCGCTTTATCTAGCTTGTCTGGCAAAGACTGCATGTAACGGGCATAAGCTTGATCATTTGTTTGTGTTACCGACCCGAGTTGAGGGGGTGACTTTTTGAATGTGTGAACTGTTTCTTTTTCGTTTGAAACAGATTTTTGATGCGAATACCCATTTGGAACAACTATGCTCTCTTTGGTTTTCTCACTTCCACCAAGAAAACCTAAATACCATAATGAGAAAGCCACTAATGCCCCTATGCTTCCGACTACAATTAATGCTTTTTTTACTTGCTGATTATTAGCCATTTGAATTACCTCTTAGGCTTGTTCCGTATATTGTGAAATTTATTGCGCCAGATATTATCCCTTGCGGAGAAACATCATATGAGCAACCTTGGCTTTGACATGCAGAGAAGAAAGCGGGATAACGCTCTGGGTAACCATCTACAATTGCGGCTAAACGCAATAGTTCATGATTAGAAGCACCATTAAAGACGATACTAAGCTCTCTTGATGACCACTCGTTATAATCATCAGTTTTCTTAACCCTAATAGTTGCAAAGGGAGTGATATTTGACTCAATATCAATAATATTTGTAGTTAGTTCTTCTAATGGGAACCGCCTGATCTCGCTTTCGAGTTTATACACAGGTTGCTTATCTACGCTAGCAACTATCCCCACACCATTACTGTCATTTAATAGGGCCATACCATAATTATCTGCAAACAAAGCCAGCACACTTAATGTGGCCATATGACTTTGCGGTATTAGCCTATACTCAATGGATTCTTTTGTATGAGATACTTTATAGAGCTTCCAATTTGGCAACTCATTTACAAGCAACTTATGTATGCGAAAATCTTGTGCGAGCCTTGCTGAAAAAGAGTCACCATTTAATAAAAGCTGGGTATACTCCTTAAAATCGTCCACCAGCACAACCCGCTCTTTCTTCTTCTCTAAATTAAAAATATCAGCACTAAACATCCAAACAATTAACGCTACAATTGCAATAACCATAAACGTTAAGTTTTGCGTTTTCGTGTCCGCTAGATCCCTAACTGCATTCTTATACTCAATAAAATAGAATAGCTGGTCGTCTGTTAAGTCCGATATCTCAATAGATTCGAAATGACTAACCGAAAGCTCTCTAAAGCTCCCTTGTTCCCCAGATAATTCCTTTAATAATGAAAAAATATTATTATCAATATCTTTGCTAACTAGACCAAAATAACCAATTTGATAATTCAATTCAGACTCTTCGCTTGTCTGAATAATAAATTCTAATGTTGAAAATAAGGACACTAAACCTACAAGTCGGTCTTCAATTACTTTGCCGTTTTTTATATGTACAAAAACAACCCCTTCATTGCGTGACTCAAGGTAAATGTAATTTTTATGGTTTATTGTTTTGGCTAGCGTCCTAGCAAAATCTAATCCCTCATATAACCTAAATGAGGCTTCTGCATCATGCACGCATACGAACTTAGCATTGTAAGTCTTAACTTTAGCTTCTAGCCATGTTCGCACAGATGCCTTGTCAACCAAATCTCGATAAGGACTAATTATCCACGCGAACTCTTTATTTATGGGTTTAATAGCGTGCATAGAAACTACCTATTATCCGGTCTAACAATGCGGGGGGTAACAAGTATCAAAGTTTCTGTATTTTCCTCTGAAGAAGCTCTAGAACCCCCAAACAATAGAGACAACCATCCAGCATCTTCACTTCTATATTCAGATTTATTGATTGAATTACTTGCAATAAGAACAGTCTCCCCAGATTTTGCAGAGAAGTTAATAACAGAGTTGTATTTGTTCGTTGTGGGCGTTTGAACGCGACTTGATCCACTTTCAAATACATCCTTGCTCAACAAGTCACTTTGTTTGATATCAAGCTGTACAAATACTCTGTCGGCTCTATCCATAATTGTTGGGACAACGGTTATTTCAGTACCAACTGATAAAACAGAGGTATTTATTGAACTTACAGCGCCAGATTGGTTAATGCCGCCGCCACTAGATGTCGCGATAGACTCGTCCTTACCTCGCACTAACTTAGCGGCTTTATTATGTGCGCTAGTTAATGTAGGTCTATCTAAAACGGTTGTTGTACCTGTTTGATTTAGTGCCTCTATTATCACTTCGCTATCAGCCCAATCACCAGATAAAACATTCAAACCTATTGAAACTGGGTTAAAGTCATTTAATAAAGCGGCTGTCAACTGACTACCTAAACTTAATTGAGAATTAGAACTTCCAACTTTAAAATTGTTTTTTACAAGGTCTAAATTAATTTTACCTTTAGCCCCTTCACTCGTTCTATGCTCAATGAATTGAAAATCAAAAACAACTTGAGTCATAGTGGCTGTTTCAAGCTCTTGAACATATTGCTTTATTTGCTTCACCACTTTTGGATATGCTCTAACCATCATTACTGAAGATGACCTATCGAACGTTACGAACGCACCATTAACATCGCCTATCATGGCTTTTAAGTTCTTATCCATTGATGCCCACGCATCCAGCTCGCTATTTTTACCGGTTGCGGTTTGTACAAATGAGTCATTCTTAATTAGTTGCTGAACTTCAGTATTAGGTCCATACCCACCGAACTGCTGTTGGGTTTGACCATTTTTTTGATCAGTTTCGCCTATACGGAAACTGTGAACAGAAGGCGGTACAGATACACGAAAAAAATCTGTTTCAAACTGTGACCAAGTAATAAAGTCACCTTCAATATTAAACGCAAGGCCAGTTAGCACCGACAGCTTCTCAACCGCCTCACCAAGACGCCCTTTGAACTTAAAAGGGAATGTCTTAGCTTTAATATCTGAGACAGTTTTAAACGTGTCAGTCTTCGATACAATGCCAAAATCGCGCTGCAATAAAAACATCATGCTCTCAAGTGACGTTTCCTTAAATGCAAACTCTCTGTGCTTGTAGTACCAATCAGGGTAAGCAACATCATCCTCATAAGGCGGCACAAAGTATTCATTCGTAACCATGCCATTTGAGTATTCACGTTTTTTTGGAATATTTTTGTATGCTTCTTCAAGTAAGGCCTTAGCCTTTAAGTTGTATTCGTCTTCTTTTTTTCCTGATACTGTATCCATAATGGCACAGCCGGAAATAAGAAACGCAAACAAGGTAATGCTTATTAAGTTTCTCACTGGTTAGCCCTTTTTATTTTTATATACAAATTCAACAACGTTTAAATGAATGTACCAAGCAATACCTTTGGGAGGCTTACCATATGAGCTTGTTATTTGATTTAGAATACTTTCAAGAGATTCACCTTTAATAACTTGGTTGCCATACCACTCATGCTTACCCTCGTAACTACCCCAATAAATTTCATGGGAAGGAAGGTATTTAGATACCAGCTTGTCAAGTTGGGGTTTTAATAAGCCTGAGTGAAGCTCAAACTCTAATGTCTGAGCCATATCTTCAGAATTATTTTCATCTAAAGGCGCTTTAAGTGCACTTTCAGCTACAGGCGCTTTAAGTTCATTTTCATTGCTTTGAACATGTTCTTGTACATCTTCCATCGTAGCCTCAGCCGCACCACTAAAACTTTTATCTTCACTGGTGTTTTCCATAGGTACAACTTCTGTAGGTTTCTTACTTTTTGGAACTTCTGGAGCAGGACTACCTTGAGGGAAAATTTTTATAACTCTCCCGCGATTTTCAGAAGAATGTGCATTTGTGTGGGTAAAAAACCCAACCACTAGCAACGACATATAAACTAATAATTTCATCTCTTTTTAATACTCCAAACAATTAACAAGCATTACTACCGAACGGGCAGCACCGTGTCTTGTTATGAAAATACATATGGAGCGAAACCTTATCAATTAAAAAGTGATTATTTACCAAAAAAAACATAACACATTGAAAATCAGTTGTTTTTATAGCTTATTTTAAGTGGTTATTTTGCAAAAAAAACGTAGACAAATTAAATAAACACTACATAAAAATATGTACCATATGACACACCTTAATAACCTTGAATCAAAAAGCCATTCCAGTAACTGAAAAATTTTAAAACATAAAAAAACCGGCAAATTGCCGGTTTTATTTCTTCATACTAAGAGGCTAGTTTTATATTGTAATGCCGCATCGTATCTTCAATAATCTCATCTAAAATGTGTAGTGGGGTTTCCTCAGCTTCATCCGTATTACCATTACTATTTGTGGCAGAAAGAATCTGAGAGCGTCTTCTTCTATCATCAATTTCATCATCTAGATTACCGTCAGGGTAGAGCTCCACTAGTAACTTTCTTGCTTTTTGATTTCCTAACTTCTCTATTAGCGCATCTTTGACGATCGTATCGTCTCTGGTTGAGGTTGTTGCCCACAAAAACGAAGGCCCATACATTGAGTATAAAAACTGCTCCCATCGTGCCTTATCTGTTTCAACAAGGGTTATTAACGTTGACCCCTCTTTACTTGGTCGTCTCATGCTGCTTTCTAAACGCTCTACTAGATTGCTTGGTAGAGAAAACTGCTGAGTTAGAGATTTGATATTGGCCGCATTACCTCGCCCTAAGATAACAATATCAGTTGCCAGTTTAATCATTTCCTCATCGAAATCAGTACCATTTTGCGAGGCTTGCATAATATCAATTTTCCATTTACGCCCTTCACGAATAGCTAAAGCCTGCAACTGTCTAGCCATTGGATCATTTTTAAAACGATGTATTTCATCACCACTGAATCTCTTAGGTGTTCGCTCAATTGAGGCGATGTTCTTCTTATGGATTTCAGTGCAATCAAATGGGAATAAACCTGATTTATCAACTACCAGTTCTTCCAAATGTTCTTTGCCCGTAAATATTCTCTTAGTTAAAGTGAAGAAGGCTAGAAAATACATTATACGCAAACGTTTTTCTGCGCCAGCACCCACACCCTTGGCTACCTCATCCAAATCTAAACTAACTATTCTTGAGTTGCCAATATCAAATTTGGTAACTCCTGAAATAATCGGGTATCTGTTTAGCGCCGCATCTAACTTTCTTTGCATATACGTGCAAATATCTTCATTAGTTTTCGCGTTCTTTAGTTCAGAAAAAGAGTTTCTTATTCTAGGATTGTTCAATCCTGTAATAACATCCTCCATGGTAGGGACGCTATAACGCTGTGCGATAGATGCTGCATGAAGCTCGCCGTGGCTAGCTAAGAAATCAACAACATCCCACCATGTTAAAAATCTATTATCTTTATTGAAGCTATGTATATCTAATGCTTCTATCACCTCATCAACTTTAGGTGAAACGTTTGCCATATATTTAGCTGCCGTACTTCTTTTGGCTCTATATTCATAAGCAAGTGCTATCAAGGGCGTAACAACGTCCTCAACGCCATCAGGAGCGACACCGGTTTCATCATCAGCACACAACATTGATACAAATGTTTCCAAGAAAGCCGATTGATTTGATAGCGGATGTCTTAAACATATAGGGGTATCAAAGGAGTTAATTGAACAATCAGCACGGTTTAATAGTTTTTCATAAATTACTTCATGCTTCCGGTGCTTTGGTAAAGCATCACGAACCATAGAGCAAAAGCCTTTCATACCTGGGCCAATATCGATATTTAAAATAAATGGTAATTCGTCATTATCAGGATGAAGCAGAAGAGCAAAATGCTCCCCGTTTAAGTGTACTGTTTTGCCCGAACCCATTGGGCCAACTATAAACTTAACCCATGCAAGTTGCTGCTTTGAGTACGGCATATAAGAGACTAACTTACCGCTATTTGTACGATATAGTTTTGACCCCTCA
>MDTG01216758.1_pt1 | contig 37810 bp, 38 predicted proteins | sample 811421 | NCBI WGS metagenome assembly MDTG01 (sample SAMN05326645, study PRJNA326480) | marine metagenome | isolation source: seawater | place: Pacific Ocean: South East | collected 2011
AAAATGATTTTCTAAAAAATGATATAGAGTTATTATATGTTTTTGGAGCAGACGATTTTGATTTTTCAAAAATTTCAGAAAAAACTTTTGTTGTTTATCAAGGTCATCACGGAGATAAGATTGCCCAAAGGGCTGATCTAATTGTTCCATCCCCTTGCTTTACTGAGCAAGAGGGTCTTTACTTAAATACTGAGGGCAGACCACAGATTTCTGCTCAATTGAGTACGCCATTACCAAAGGTTAATTTTGCATGGAGTTTCTTTTTAGAAGTTACGAAGAAATTAAATCTTGATATGAAATTTTCCAATTTTAATGAATTGAGAAGATTACTCTTTGATACATATCCTCACTTTGAAAAAATTGATATTATTAAAACCTCTAATTTTACAAAATCAAAAAAATTTCACGAAAAATTTTTAAATGAAAATTTCATTCCTACAATAAAAAATTATTATATGACGGATTCTGTAAGCAGACTATCTCTGGTCATGGCAGATTGTTCTAAGAATGCTCAGTTGTGATGATATTAGACTTATTGATAATACTTTTAAAAGTAATACTAATAATCCTACCTCTTTTGCTTTTCATAGCTTATCTTACTTTCTTTGAGAGAAAAGTAATTGGAGCTATTCAATTAAGAAAGGGTCCAAATGTTGTTGGTCCATTTGGACTGCTTCAACCTATTGCAGATGGTTTAAAGCTTTTAACTAAAGAAACCATAATACCAACTAATTCAAATAAATTGATATTTTTATTCTCACCAATTTTAACTTTTACGCTAGCACTTATAGCTTGGGCTGTTATTCCAATCGATTTTGGTATTGTTCTTTCAAATATAAATGTAGGAATACTTTATGTTTTGGCAGTTTCTTCTCTGGGAGTTTACGGAATTATTATGGCTGGATGGTCAAGTAACTCCAGGTATGCTTTTTTAGGTGCCTTAAGATCTGCAGCTCAGATGATTTCATACGAAGTCTCCATAGGGTTGATTATAATAAGTATCCTTTTATCTGTAGGTTCTTTAAACTTAACTGACATCGTTATGGCTCAAAAAGAACTTTGGTATATAATCCCACATTTTCCTATATTCATTATTTTTTTTATTTCTACACTAGCTGAGACAAATCGTGCACCTTTTGATTTGCCTGAAGCTGAAGCAGAGTTAGTTGCAGGATATAATGTTGAATACTCATCTCTAACATTTGGATTATTTTTTTTAGGTGAATATGGTAATATGATTTTGATGAGCTCTATGACAACAATTCTTTTTTTAGGTGGATGGCATCCACCTTTAGATATTAATATGTTTTCAATTATACCAGGATTTTTTTGGTTTTTCATTAAAGTTTGTATTTTGTTATTTGCCTTTCTGTGGATAAGGGCTACTTTACCAAGATATAGATATGATCAACTTATGCGTCTTGGATGGAAAGTTTTTTTACCAATAACTTTGCTATGGATTGTAATTACATCTGGATACCTATATTATTTTGAAAAGTTATAACTATGAGTAAATTTAAATTATTTATCAATTTCTTTAAAAAAACATTGCTTATTGAGGTGATTGATGGGCTAATGCTAACTTTAAAATATTTTTTCAAAAAAAAAGTTACCATAAATTATCCCTTTGAAAAAGGTGCATTAAGTTCAAGATTTAGAGGCGAGCATGTATTAAGAAGATACGAGTCTGGAGAAGAAAGATGCATAGCTTGTAAACTTTGTGAAGCAGTTTGTCCAGCACAGGCCATAATTATTGAAGCAGAGCCGAGGGAAGATGGTTCTAGAAAAACAACTAGATATGATATTGATATGACAAAATGTATATATTGCGGGTTTTGTCAAGAATCATGCCCAGTTGACGCAATTGTTGAAGGTCCGAATTTTGAATTTGCAACTGAAACAAGAGAGGAGTTAATTTACAATAAACAAAAATTACTTGATAATGGTGATAGATGGGAATTAGAAATTTCTAGAAATTTAGAAAAAGAGTCAAAGTATTTGTGAGTTCATGTTTACTATTTTTTCAGTATTTTCCTCAATTCTAATTTTTTCAAGTTTAATGGTAATTATTTCAAAAAACCCAGTCTATTCTGTTTTATATCTAATATTATGTTTTTTTAATGCTTCGATTATATTTTTAATTTCTAATGCAGAATTTTTAGCCATGACTCTACTTATAGTATATGTTGGAGCTGTTGCAGTTCTTTTTTTATTTGTTGTTATGATGTTAAACATCAATATTGCAAAAGTTAAAGAAGGTTTCTTAAAATATCTTCCTTTTGGCATTATGTTGATGTTAATTTTCTTAGCTGAACTAATTTTTGTTTTTTCTAAAATTGATATTGTTCCTCTCAATACCGCAAAAATTAACATGACTACGCTTTATGAATCAGGATTTTCAAATACTAAAATGCTTGGACTTTTTTTATATACTGATTATTTTATAATTTTTCAAATATCATCAATTGTTCTACTTGTCGCAATGATTGGAGCTATAGTACTTGCTTTTAAAAAAGTTGATAACTCTTTCAGTCAAAATATAGACTATCAAGAAAATGTAAAAAAAAGAGATTTAATTAAATTACATGATATAAAAAGTAATTCAAAATTAAATTAAAATGAATATATTTTATTATCTTGCTTTGTCCTCATGCATTTTTTCTATAGGCCTAGTTGGCTTATTTATTAATAAAAAAAATATCATTACGATTTTAATGTCGATCGAACTTATGCTATTAGCTGTAAATATAAATTTTATTGGTTTTTCCTACCATTTAAACGATTTGTCAGGACAAATATTTTCTTTATTTATTTTGGTAGTTGCGGCTGCCGAAGCCGCAGTTGGATTAGCGATTTTAACGATTTACTTTAGGAAGAGTGGTTCTATTTCTGTTGACAGTTTAAATAAAATGAAAGGCTAATAATGTTTTTTTTCGCTGTTTTTTTGCCACTTTTTAGTTACCTCTTTTGTGTAATTGCAAACAAGAGACTTAACGATTTAAAAATTGAATATATTTCAAGTTTCTCAATCTTAATATCAACAATTATTTCTTTTTTATGTTTTTTTGCTATTAATGATGACAACCCACAAATTAATGTTCAATTAGCGGAGTGGTTAAATTCTGGCAGTCTTTACATAGATTGGTCTTTAAGTTTTAACAGACTTTCTAGTTTAATGGTATTACTTGTGAATTTTATATCCTGTTTGGTACACTTTTATTCTATTGGTTATATGAGTAATGATCAAAAAAAAGTTATATTTATTGGATATCTTGGTTTATTTACATTCTTCATGTTGATATTAGTTACTTCTTCCAACTTAATACAACTATTTTTAGGATGGGAAGGTGTTGGATTAACATCTTATTTATTGATTGGATTTTGGAATTACAAGGATGCTGCTAATAAAGCTGCGATAAAAGCTTTTGTGGTAAATAGAGTAGGCGATTTTAGCTTTTTAATTGGTATTTTAGTAATATTTATTTTATTTGGAACCTTAAATTTTAACGAAATATTTATCCTAGTCCAATCTCAAAAAAATACATATTTTGAACTTTTTAATTTAAATTTCCATGCATTGACACTAATTTCTGTTTTACTTTTTATTGGGTGTATGGGTAAATCCGCACAACTGGGTCTTCATACCTGGTTGCCAGACGCGATGGAAGGACCTACGCCTGTATCTGCCCTTATACATGCTGCTACAATGGTAACAGCTGGTGTTTTTCTTTTAGTTTTAATGTCTCCTATTATTGAAGAGTCTCAGTTTGCACAAAATATGATAATGTTTATAGGCGCTTTTACATCTTTTTTTGCAGCAACTGTCGCCATAACTCAAGATGATATTAAGAGAATAATAGCTTATTCAACTTGCAGTCAACTTGGTTATATGTTCGTGGCAATTGGGTCATCTGCTTATGGAGTTGCAATGTTTCATCTTGTTACACATGCTTTCTTTAAAGCATTGTTATTTTTGGGAGCTGGCTCTGTCATACACGCAATGTCTGATGAACAAAATATAAAAAAAATGGGCGGATTATTTAATAAAATTCCTGTTACTTATCTCTTAATGTTGATAGGCACACTTGCTATTGTAGGTTTTCCTTTTTTTAGCGGATATTATTCTAAAGATCTTATAATTGAAATTTTATATTTCGATGAATCAATTTTTAAAGAATTTGCATTTTTTACATCAGTTTTTGTAGTTTTTTTAACTTCTTTTTATTCTTTTAGATTATTAATTAATGTTTTTCACGGTAAAAATAATTCAGACGAAAAAGTGCTAGCTCATATACATGAATCACCGAATGTAATGATAATTCCTTTAATTATATTATCTATTTTTGCTATATTTTCAGGAATATTACTAAATAAGTATTTTTTTGGTATTAATTCAATTTTGTTTTGGAAGGATTCACTTTATAATATTTCTACTACCAATCTTCCAACATTAATTTATGAAATGCCCATGGTAATAAAAAAAGTACCTCTTTTTATGGCTGTTTTAGGTATGCTTACAAGTATTTTATTTTATAAACTTTTTCCAAACATAACGACTTTTTTAAAAAAAAAACTATCTTTTATATATCTTTTTTTTAGGAATAAATGGTATTTTGACGAGCTTTACGATTTTTTATTTGTATCTTCTTCAAAATATATTGGGAAAGGATTTTGGAAATCCATAGATATAGAGCTTATAGATAATGTTGGGCCTAATGGAATTTCTAAAATAATTAAAAAATTTGGTTTATTAGTTTCTTTTTTTCATACTGGTTATTTATATCATTATGCTATGTCGATAATTATTGGTCTTACAGTTTTTATCAGTATTTATTTTTATATATTTTAGAATGCTAAATTTACCTATATTACCTATTTTGATATTGATACCTTTGATCGGATTGATTTTCGTTTTAGTTTCAGTTGAAGATGATAATTCATTTAAACAAGCAAAAAAATCAGCATTATGGACTTCAATTATAAATTTTTTATTATCAATTTATCTTCCATTTAATTTTGATAAAAATATACCTCATTTTCAGTTTGTAAGCTCATTTTCGTGGTTAAACAACGAAAATATCAAGTTTTCACTTGGTATTGATGGTATTTCTTTACCTTTCATAATGCTATCAACATTTCTTATTCCCATTTGTATTTTTTATTTTTGGAATCAAAAAACAGAAAAAATTAAATCATATCTATCTTGTTTTTTGCTAATAGAAAGTTTTTTAATTGGAGCATTTAGCTCTATTGATCTTTTTTCATTTTATATTTTCTTTGAGAGTATTCTAATACCGATGTATTTGATAATTGGTATTTGGGGTGGAGAGAGAAGGGTTTACTCTGCATATAAATTTTTTCTTTATACTCTGTTAGGTTCAGTTTTGATGTTGATAGCAATTATATTTTTATATCAAGAATTTGGTACCACGGATATACCAAGTATTTTGAACCTAAGTTTGCCATTCTACATTCAAATATGGCTTTGGCTCGCATTTTTTTCGTCATTTGCCGTTAAAATACCGATGTGGCCTTTTCATACTTGGTTACCAGATGCTCATGTAGAGGCACCAACGGAAGGCTCTGTTATTTTGGCGGGAATACTTTTAAAGTTAGGTGGTTACGGTTTTATTAGATTTAATTTATCAATGTTACCAGATGCTTCAATTTTTTTTACACCTTTTGTGTTCGTTTTATCTCTTGTTGCAATAATATACACATCCTTAGTAGCTCTTGTTCAAGATGATATGAAAAAGATGATTGCTTATTCGTCTGTGGCCCATATGGGTTTTGTTACTTTAGCTATTTTTTCTACTAATCTTCAAGGATTGCATGGTGCGATAATACAAATGGTGTCCCATGGACTTATTTCAGCGGCATTATTTTTTTCTATTGGTTCTATTTATAATAGGTACAAAACTAAAGAGATAAAATACTTTAGTGGATTAGGAAATATAATGCCAAAATTATCAGTTTTTTTTCTTATTTTTTGTCTTGGTTCTATCGGTTTTCCAGGGACAAGTGCTTTTGTGAGCGAATTTTTAACACTCGTCGCTGTATTTAGTCAAAATACATTAGTAGCAAGTATTGCTGCAGTTGGAATCATCCTAAGTGCAGCTTACATGTTATTGTTATATAAAAAAATTTTTTTAGGAGAGGTTAATAAAAATGTTTTACAGATTAAGAATGAGTTAAATTTTAATGAGATGTCAGCATTTTCAATTTTGGTTTTTTTAATAATTTTAATCGGAATCAAACCTAATTTTTTACTTGATTTTTCCACCGCTTCCATTGAAAGAATAATTTTATTATATCCAATAACAATTTTTTAAAGAGGTAAATTTGATTTTCATACCAGAAATATTTTTATTTTCAATTGTCCTTTTAAGTATGTTAGTTGGACCTTTTTTAAAAAATAATGATTTCAAAATTATTGGATATTTATCTTTGATTTCTATAATAATTGCTCAATTCTTTGTTTTTAGGGATATCTTTCATTTTGAAGAAATTTTCAATAATTTTTTTGTTATAGATTCATTTGGTTCTTTTATGAAGTCCTTATTACTTGTTGGAACAGGCATAATTTTATACATATTTATAATTAATGAAAAAAATAAAACACTTAATAAAATTGAATTTCCGATTTTAATTGTGATTTCATTAATTGGAATGATGTTAATGGTTTCTGCGAACGATTTACTTTCATTATTTCTTTCCATTGAGTTACAAAGTCTTGCACTTTATATTTTAGTTTCCTTTGATAGAAAAAACTTATTTTCATCTGAAGCTGGTGTAAAGTATTTTGTTATAGGAAGTTTATCTACTTGTATATTTTTGTTTGGCTGTAGTTTGATTTATGGTAGTTTTGGAACAACAAACTTTTCTGAAATTGCAGACCTGATTACCCAACTTAATGAAATACCACTATTACTAATTATCGGTGTTGTATTTATATTAGTTTCTTTATCTTTGAAGGTTTCTGCAGCTCCTTTTCATATGTGGACACCAGATGTTTACGAGGGTGCTCCCACAATCATTACATCTTTTTTATCTGTTGTTCCAAAAATTGCAGTTTTTGCTGTTATAATAAGGTTTTTAGTTTTTCCTTTTGGTGAAATATCTGTTGACTGGGGCAAAATCATTTTAATTTTATCTATAACCTCTATGATTATTGGTTCATTAGGTGCAATTACTCAAACAGATATTAAACGACTAATGGCATATAGTACAATTAATCACGTAGGTTTTATACTTATTGGCTTGGTTGCAGGAACTGAGGATGGGATAATTGCAATTTGTATTTACTTAATATTGTATTTGTTAATGAATATTGGTGTATTTGTTATTATATTAAATCTAAAAAGAGATGGAATAAATGTCTCCATGATAAAAGATCTATCGGGTTATTTTTCAAATAATCAATTTATGGCATGTTGCATGGCAATTTTTATGTTTTCCATGGCAGGTATACCGCCTTTATCTGGTTTTTTAGGAAAGTTAATTGTTTTAAATGTAGCAATTGATAATAATTTATATTTTTTAGCAATTATAGGCGTTTTATCTTCAGTAGTTGCTGCATTTTACTACTTAAGAATCGTTAAGTTAATGTTTTTTGATAAATCGTTAGAGGAAATTGATGTTGGTATTGGTTCTGAAACAAAAATTTTACTAACAATTTTAGCATTTCTAAATGTAACAATTCTTTTATATCCAAAGTTTTTTTTAGATCTCTCAGCCTCAATTACTTTTTCACTTTTCTCTGTAAACTAGAATGTTTAAAAAGTGTGAATTTTTTTTAGCTTCATCTGTTGAAAATACTAATAATGAAATAAAAAAAATTTTTAAAAAAAAACAAGATTTAGATTTTATGAGTTTACATGCAGACAAACAGATAAGTGGTAGAGGTAGAAAGCAAAATAAATGGATTAGTAAAGAGGGCGATTTTACATGTTCATATTTAATAAATAAATCATTTGATATGTCAATGCTTGGTCAACTAAATATTGTTTTTAGTATATCCATTTTTGAATGTTTAAAAAAATACTATTCAGAAATTAATTTCACTTTAAAATGGCCAAATGATATCTTTATCAGTGATAAAAAAATAGGAGGTGTATTAATTGAAACTAATATAAAAAATGGATTAATTATGTATTTAATTGTTGGAGTTGGTATTAATTTTGTTTCAAGCCCAAAGATCGTAAAATACAGGACGACGAAAATTTCAGACTTCTCAAAAAAATTAAATACTAAAAAAATTTTTTACTGCATCTCAGAAAATATTAAAAAAAATTTAGTTTTTTGGAATAACAAAGGTTTTTCGTTTTTTAAAAAAAAATGGTTATTGAATTGTAAAGATATTAATAGAGAGATTTCAATTAAGGTTGGAAAAAAATATTTTAGTGGTACTTTAAGAGATTTAGATGACTCAGCTTCATTGATTTTGAAAACAAAAAATAATAATACGATTAAAGTCTCCTATGGAGAAATAATTTAGGATGAAAAATGCTAATAACAATTGATATTGGGAATACGAATGTTATGTATTCATTGTTCAAGGGTCTTAAAATTACAAAATTAAAAAGGATTAGAAAAAATTTAATTACATCATATGGAAGTTTGAAATTGTATTTTAGATTTCTATATAAAATAAAAACTCTAGAGGGTATCATAATTAGTAGTGTTGTTCCAGAGTTAGACAATTTATTTAAAATATTTTTTTTAAAAGAACTTAGGATAGATGTTATATTTGTAAACAAAATTTCAAAAAAATTTAATTTTAAAACAATGATTAAAAATAAACAATCTATCGGCGCAGATAGAATGGTAAATGTAATTTACTCAAAAAGCTTGACGAAGTGTCCATTAATGATTATAGATTTTGGTACTGCTACTACAATAGATTATGTAAATTGTGATGGTGTATATGAAGGTGGAATAATATCACCAGGAATTGATTTGTCTCTTAAAAGTTTACATCAATTTACTTCAAAATTACCTTTAGTAAAATTTAAAGAAACGAAGAATATTATTGGCAATGATACTAAATCAGCTATTCAGTCTGGATTCTTTTGGGGATATTTATCTATGATAAAAGGATTAATAAAATTGGTAAATGAAGAAACAAAAGTTAACTCCAATTTAATTATAACTGGGGGAAATTGTAAAATTTTTGCTTCGTACATAAAAAACATATACCTGGTGGATGAATATTTATCTATGAAAGGTTTAAATTTTATATTTAGAGAGTTAAAAAAAAATGAAAAGCGTTGATAAAAAATTAAAATTTACAAGCGAAAATTTAATATTTTTACCACTGGGTGGTTCTGGTGAGATTGGAATGAATTGTAATTTGTATCACTTTAAAGACCAATGGTTGATCATTGATCTTGGAATTACTTTTAAAGATGAAAGGGTTCAATCTGCTGAAATTTTTATGCCTAATATAGATTTCTTGATTTCAATAAAAAAAAAAATTAAAGCAATTATTCTTACTCATGCCCACGAAGATCATATTGGAGCGATGCCATACCTTTATAAATATTTGGATGATTGTCCAATTTACACTACCTCTTTTACTGCGTCTGTCCTAGAAAAAAAGTTTTTAAGTAATAATATTCACAACAAAAGAATAAACATTTTGAAATATGATAAAATTGAAAATATTGGAGAATTTAATGTTGAAATAGTAGCAATGACGCATTCAATTCCTGAACCTAATGCTATCGTTATAAGAACAAAGAAAGGAAATATTTTTCATACTGGAGATTGGAAAATTGATCCTAGACCACTAGTAGGAAAACCTATAAACGAGAAAAAAATTAAAAATATTTCTGGGGAAAATATTCAAGTAATGGTCTGTGATTCAACAAATGTTTTTGAGAAAAAACCTTCTGGTTCAGAACATGATGTAAGAAACACATTAGAAAAAATATTTTCAAAAAAAAAAAAATGGAAAAATTATAATTACATGTTTTGCCTCAAATATTGCAAGGCTTGAAACTATTGCGCAGGTTGCAAAAGATAATGATAGAAGCTGTGTTTTACTTGGTAGATCTCTAAAAAGAATTTATGAATCTGCTCTCGAGAATGATTATCTAACAAAACAAAAACCATTTATAAATGAAAAAGATGGAAAACATATATCAGATGAAAATATAGTCTTGATTTGCACCGGAAGCCAAGGTGAAAGGAGAGCTGCTCTTTACAAGTTAATTAATGGAGATAACCGTAATTTTAATGTTAATAGTGATGATTTAGTAATATTTTCTTCTAGAGAAATTCCAGGAAATGAAAAACAAATAAATATTATAAAAAATTCTTTACGAAAGATTAACTGCACATTTATTGATGATAAATTTGATCTGGTCCATGTATCAGGACATCCATCTCAGGAAGAATTACTTAAAATGTATAATTGGGTAAAACCGGATGTTCTAATTCCTGTTCATGGAGAATATCAGCATCTTTCTAAGCATTTTGATTTTGCCAAAAAATCTGGTATTAAGAAACCAATACTTACAGAAAATGGAGATTGTGTTCTGTTAGATAAAGATAAAAATAATCAGGTGGTGGATAAAATTTTTACTAGTCGAAATGTTCTCTTAGGTAATAGAATACTTCCTATTGAGAAAAAGCTCTTTGATAACTCACGAATAATCAATCATGAAGGTGAAATCTTAATTGTCCTAATCTTAGATCTAGATGATAAATTTGTTGTAAGACCAACTATTTCTTGTTTAACCATTTTTGACGATAATGATACAAAAGAGCTAGAAAAGATCAAAAACTTTATCGAATCATATGTAAGTGAACAACTTACAAGCTCATTAAACGATGAAATTTTTAAAGAACATTTAGTGAAAAAATTAAGAAATTATCTTAAGAAAGAATATGGCGTCAAACCAATAGTAGACTTAAAAATAATAAGACTAGACAAAAATGATAACAAAATTTAATCATGCAGCAATTGCAGTTCCATGTCTTAAAAAGGCAACAGACTTATATAAAAATGTTTTAGGAGCAAAAGTCTCAAAGATTTTTAATTATACAGAACATGGAGTAAGTGTTGTTTTTGTGGAATTAAGCAATACTAAAATAGAGTTAATGCAGCCTTTTGGTGATAAATCTCCTATTAAGAAATTTTTAGATAAAAATGAATCTGGTGGAATACATCATATTTGTCTAGAGGTAAAAGATATATTTCAGATGAAAAAAAAATTATTAAAGAATAATTTAAAAATTCTTGGAGATGGTGAGCCACAAATAGGTGCTCATGGCAAGTTAGTACTTTTTTTACACCCTAAAGATTTTTATGGTACTTTAATAGAAATTGAGCAGGAATAAAATTGTCAATATTTAGTGCTATTGTATTATATTTTGTAATTTGGTGGATATGCTTGTTTTTATTTTTACCTACTAATATTAAGAAACAAAGGTCTGTTAAAAAAGGTAATGACCCAGGAGCACCAGAAAAACCCGAACTTAAAAAAAAATTTTTTTTAAATAGTATTTTTTCATTTTTAGTTCTAATTATTATAATTATTATTAAAAATTTTTTACTATGAGACTGTCCAGATTTTTTATTCCTACAAAAAAAGAAATACCCTCAGATGTAAAACTTAACTCTCATATTTTAATGCTAAGATCCGGTATGATTCATCTTGAAGTTTCAGGTATATATTCTTGGTTACCATTTGGTTATAAAGTTTTAAAGAAAATTCAAAGTATTATAGAAAATGAACATCTTGATCATGATATCAATCAAATGTTGATGCCAACAATTCAGCCATCAGAAATTTGGATTAAAAGTAATAGATTTGACAGCTATGGTTTAGAGATGCTGAAAATTGAGGATAGAAATAAAAAAAAATTACTTTATGGCCCTACTAATGAAGAAATGATTACAGAAATTGGTAAAGATTACATTACGAGTTACAAACAATTACCTGTAAACTTATTTCATGTTCAAACTAAATTTAGAGATGAAATTCGTCCAAGACATGGGGTTATGCGAGCTAGAGAATTTATAATGAAAGATGCTTACAGTTTTGATAAAAATAAAAATGAGTCATTTGATACTTATAAGATGTTTTTCGAAATGTATATACATATTTTTAAAAAATTAGGTATAGATATTACTCCAGTAAAAGCTTTAAGTGGGGAAATAGGAGGTGAAATTTCACATGAATTTCATACTATTTGTGAGTCTGGAGAATCTAAAATTATTTATACAAATTTACCTACACAGGAATCGGAGAAAGATTATTTTGATTTTTTTTCAAAGAATTTCTCATCAACAGATGAATATCTTAATGAAAGTAAAACTAAACTCAAACAATACCATGAGGCTAGTAGTATCGAACTGGGACATATTTTCTTGTTTGGTCAAAAATATTCAGAGCCATTTAATTTTAAAATAGATACTCCAGAAGGAATTGTTTTTCCTTACATGGGTTCCTACGGAATAGGAATATCCCGGATTCCAGCTGCAATTATCGAGAAAAATCATGATGAAAGAGGAATTATATGGCCAAAACAAGTTTCTCCATTTGATGTAATACTGATTAATTTAAAAATTGATGATGAAAGTTGTGTAAATCTTAGTGAAAATCTTTATACGGAATTAAAAAGAAAAAAAATTGATGTTTTGTATGATAATACTAGTGAAAGAACGGGAATAAAATTTAATAAGTCAGATTTACTTGGTATACCTTATCAAATAATAGTTGGAAATAAATATAATTTGGAAAAATTGATTGAAATAAAAAATAGAAAAACTAATAAAGCGATTGATTGTTCGGAGGATAACATTTTAAAAAATATATTAAATATAATCAAAGATGATTAGTTTTTTCGAATTTTTCGTATCTAAAAGATATCTTATACCAAATAAAAATGAAGGTTTTTTTTCTTTAATTACATTTTTCTCATTCTTGGGTATTTCACTTGGGGTCGCAACATTAATTATTGTTATGTCAGTGATGAATGGTTTTAGAGAAGAACTTACCTCTAAAATTTTGGGTGTAAATGGTCATATGAAAATCCAAAGCATAAGAAATTTAAAAATTAATGACTATGAAATTTTAAAAAGTAATTTACTAAATCAAATACCTCAAATTAGGGTTGAACCAACTATAATTAGTCAAGGATTAATTTCTGCTAACAATAATTCTCGTGGAGTTTTTTTGAAAGGACTTGATTATAAAACTTTCTCAGAAAGAAATTTATTCTCTAACTTATTACCTTCTGAATCTTTAGAGTTATTTAAAAATAATAAGGGGATAGTAATAGGGACAAGACTTCAGGAGAAGTTGGGTATAAAAAAAAATCAAGAAATTAAAATAATTTCAGCAAATGGAATAGATACGCCTTTCGGGAAAATCACTAATTCAGCTACATTTGAAGTTATTGGTTTTTATGAATCTGGAATGTATGAATATGATGTATCTCTAATTTTATTTCCTTTAACATTAATTCAAAATTTTCTAGATATGGAAAATAAGGTCGATAGTATTGAGATTTTTCTTAATAATTTTGAAAATTATCAAGAATATTTTTCTAAAATAAAAAATATGATACCTATCTATTATAAATTAACAGATTGGAGATCGCTTAACCCTTCACTTTTTAATGCAATAGAAATTGAGAGAAATGTAATGTTTTTAATACTGATTTTAATAATCATTGTAGCTGGATTTAATTTAGTTTCATCTATGATTATGTTAGTTAAAAATAAGACGAGGGATATTGGTATTTTAAGAACATTGGGTGCAAGTAAGTATCAATTATTGAAAATTTTTATCATGAACGGATTTTTTATTGGTTTGGTAGGTACTTTGTTGGGTTTGTTACTTGGAATATCTTTTTGTCATAATATAAATGATATAAAAAATTTTATTGAAATATTTACTGATGGTGAGTTATTCGCAAAAGAAATTTATTTTTTCTCAAATTTACCAGTGATCATCAATTATTATGAAATTTTGTTGATCTGTATCTTTTCATTATTCATTTCACTTATAGCAACAATTTATCCTGCATACAAAGCTTCAATGATAGACCCTATAAATCTAATTAGATGGGAATAAATTGCTTTTAAGTATAGAAAATATTAAAAAAAATTTTACTCAAGGTGTCGATTCTTTAAGGGTTTTGAAGAACATTAACCTCAAAATAAATGAAAAAAAAAACATTGGTTTAATTGGACCTTCAGGTTCAGGAAAAAGTACATTATTGAACATCCTAGGATTAATTGAATCAGCTTCAAGTGGAAATTTAGAGATTAATAATACCAAATGTAATAATTTAAGTCAGGATGAACGAACCTTATTTAGAAAAAATAATATTGCCTTTATTTTTCAAAATAATCAACTATTACATGATTTTAACTGTCAAGAAAATATCGCTCTTCCACTGATATTAAATGGGACTAGTTATAAAAAAGCAATAGCAACGGCTCAGCAGATGTTAGAAAAACTAGGTTTAGAAAATAAATATAATTCTAAAATTTCTATACTTTCTGGAGGTGAAAAACAAAGAGTAGCTGTGCTAAGAGCCTTAATAAAGAAACCAGTGTTATTATTAGCGGACGAACCAACCGGTAATTTAGATGAAAATAATTCTATTAAGGTATTTAATGAAATTTTAAATTTGGCTTGTTCTCAAAACACACTTACGATTACTGCCACGCACAACCTTAAATTTGTAGAAAAATTTGACTATTGTTATAAATTAGAAAAAGGATTTTTAGTTGAGTACTAGTAACTTTATACATTTAAGAAATTATACACAATATTCTTTGTCGCAAGGAGCTCTTAGAATTAATGATCTTGTGAATTATTGTTTGAAAAATAAAAGTCCTGCTATTGGTATCAGCGACAAAGGAAATTTATTTGGAAGCATGGAATTTAGCTCAGAATGCTCAAAAAAAGGAATTCAACCAATCATAAGTTGTAATGTAAATATTATTGAAAATAAATATTCATTTGGAACCTTATTATTAATAGCTTCAAATTTACAAGGTTATCAAAATTTATCAAAATTAATTTCCTTATCTTTTCTGGAAAATAAACAAGGTACCAAACCGTGGGTATCTTTTAGAGATCTGCTCAATCATAAAGATGGAATCATATGTTTATCAGGAGGAATTGATGGTCTGTTTAGAAACAATTTTAATAATTGCGGAAAGGACAGTTTTATTGAAATTGTAAAAATAATTTCCTCTATATTTGAAAATAGCTTTTTTTTTGAAATTCAAAGAATTGATACAAAAACAATTAATTATTATAATGAATTTTTAATAAATTATTCAATTGAAAAAAATATTCCCATAATTGCTACAAATGAAAATTTTTTTTTAAGTAAAGATTATTATGAATCTCACGATGCATTATTGTGTATCTCGCAACAAACTTATGTAGATTCTGAAAATAGAATAAAAATAAGTGAAGAATGTTATTTGAAATCTCCTGAAGAAATGACCAAATTATTTTATGATTTACCTGATGCTGTAAGCAATTCATTAATAATAGCAAAAAAATGTTCTTTTTTTTTAGAAGAAACAAAACCTAAACTTCCAAAAACAAATTTAGATTTAAATGAAAATGATTTTTTAAAAAGTTCAGCAGAAAAAGGTTTAGAAGAAAGAATAAAAAAGTTAAATTTAACAATAAATGAATTAGACAACTACAAAAAAAGACTGGAATTTGAATTAAATGTTATTACTGAAATGGGCTATTCTGGTTACTTTATTATTGTTGCGGATTTTATTCAATGGGCAAAAAAAAACAACATACCTGTTGGTCCAGGTAGAGGTTCAGGTGCAGGCTCATTAGTAGCATGGGTTTTAACTATCACAGATTTAGATCCAATAAGATTTGGATTGATCTTTGAGAGGTTTTTAAATCCTGAGAGAGTTTCTATGCCAGACTTTGATATTGATTTTTGCATGGAAAAAAGAGATGAAGTCATTAAATATGTACAAAAAAGATATAATAAAAATAATGTAGCTCAAATAATTACTTTTGGTTCATTTCAAGCGAGGGCAGCACTAAGAGATGTCGGAAGAGTACTTCAAATTCCATATGATCAGGTTGATAAACTTTGTAAAATGATACCTTTCAATCCTGCTCAACCTTTAAGTATTGAGGAAGCAATTAATAATGATGATAAACTAAAAAAAATTATTGAGAGTGAAAATAGAATAAAAAAATTATTTGATATTTCAAAAAATCTTGAAGGACTTTTACGACACGCTTCAACTCATGCTGCTGGGGTAGTTATTTCTGAAAAACCGTTAATTGATATACTTCCATTATATCGAGATCCAAGATCGAATTTTCCAGTAACTCAATTTTCAATGAAATATGTTGAAAAAGTTGGTTTAATCAAGTTTGATTTTTTAGGTTTGAAGACTTTAACTGTTATTAATAAAACAATAAAATTATTAAATGATAGAGGAATAAATATTGATCTAGAAAATATAAATTTAAATGATGAAAAAACTTTTGAACTCATTAAAAGTGGAAAAACTGTAGGTGTTTTTCAATTTGAAGGAAAAGGGATGCGAGAAACTATACTGCAGATTAAACCTGATAGATTTGAGGATTTAATTGCAATTGTTTCATTATATAGACCAGGTCCAATGGATAATATTCCGCTATATGTAAAAAGAAAAAATTCCAAAGAGATAATTAATTATGTTCATAAAGATTTAAAAGAGATTTTAGATGAGACTCATGGAATAATGGTTTATCAGGAACAAGTAATGCAGATTGCACAAAAAATTGCTGGTTTTAGTTTGGCAAAAGCTGATCTTCTTAGAAGAGCAATGGGGAAAAAAATTAAAAAAGAAATGGAAAATCAGAAGATAAACTTTATTGAAGGATGCAAAAAAAATAACCTATCAGAGGCAAAAGCAAAAAAACTATTTGACGAAGTTGAAAAATTTGCAGGATATGGCTTTAATAAAAGTCATGCTGCAGCATATGCACTATTATCTTTTCAAACGGCTTTCTTAAAAGCAAATTTTCCTATGGAGTTTTTATGTGCCTCTATGGAATACGATATCAACAATGTTGACAAACTTTCAATTTTTGTTAAAGAAGTTAAGGATTTAGGTTATAGGATTTTTAGTCCAGATATTAATTTTTCATTTGAATCCTTTAAAGTTAAATATTTAGATAATAATCCAATAGGTATATTTTATGCTTTGGGTGCAATAAAAAATATTGGCGAATCTTCGATCAAAATGTTAGTTCAAGAGAGAGAAAAAAAAGGTTTGTATAAAAGTTTACCTGACTTAATTAGACGATTAAATAGCTCTGTTTTAAATAAACGTCAATTAGAAAGCTTAGTTTTTTCTGGATCAATGAATTCAATTGAAAAAAATCAATCTTTTCTTTTTGAAAATATTGAAAAGATTCTGAAATTTAATACATTTTTTCATAAAAATTTCAATAAACATCAAGAAAATTTATTTGAATCTGATTCATCTTTTGATGACATAGAATTTATTTCAAATAAAGAAAACTTTTGGGATATTACAGAAAAATTAAAAAAAGAATATGAATCAATAGGATTTTTTATTTCAAAACATCCAGTAGAATACTATGAGAAGAATTTTAAAAACAACAATTTTAAAAAACTAACCAGTCTTTATTCTGAGCAGGATGTTTCTGACAACTACGAATACTTAGTCATCGTTTCAAACATTATTATGAAAAAATCTAGAAATGGAAATAAATATGCTTTTTTCACAGTTTCAGATAATACTCTTGAAATTGAATTAATTTGTTTTAACGAAGTCTTAAATAATATTAAACATTATCCAAATTTCGGAGAGTTGTGTAAAATAAAAGTTGAAACTCTTAAAAAGAGTGACTCAACTAGACTTGTATTGACAAATTTAGAGCAGATAGATCCTCATAATAAACTATTTAATTCTTTAGTATCAATAAATCTCAATGCTCAGGATTTGAATTTTGCTTCGTTTGAGTCTATGCTTAAAAACATGGAATCTGGAACAAATACTCTAAAAATAACTGTAAATTATAGAGATTACGCACTCAACATTAAATCAGAAAAAAAGTTTTCTCTAGATTCCAATTTTTTAGATAACTTAATGCAAATTAAGGGTATTACAAATGTTCAAAGAATAAATTAAATTTTTTATTCTTGAATTATTAAAATTAAAAATGTAGCTTATTTTGGTAATATTATATATTCAATAAAGAATTTAACCTTAATAGAGAATAATGGAAGTAGGAAAAGTAACCATAAAAAATTTGTTAGATGCAGGAATACACTTTGGGCATAAAACTAAAAGATGGAATCCAAAAATGTCTCCTTTCATCTTTGGAGAAAGAAACGGAATACACATTATAGATCTGCAACAAACCGTCGGAAAACTCATTAATGCTTTAAAGATAATCAGCACATTTGCCTCTAAAAATAAGAATATTCTTTTTGTTGGAACCAAACGTCAAGCCTCAGAGATAATCACCAAGGCTGCAGTCGATTGTGAGCAGTATTACATCAACAATCGATGGTTAGGAGGTATGCTAACTAATTGGGACACAATTCAAAATTCTATAAAAAGATTAAAAAGTTTAGAAACATTGATTGATGAAAAAAGCAATACTTACACCAAAAAAGAGTCTCTTCAGTTTGAAAAGAGTGCTAATAAATTAAATAGAGCACTTGGAGGAATTAAAAATATGAATGGAAAGCCTGATTTGCTCTTTATAATTGATACTAATAAAGAATTTTTAGCTATTCAAGAGGCTAATAAGATGGGAATACCAATAGTTGCCGTTGTAGATTCAAATTCAAACCCCGAAGGAATCGACTATCCTATCCCTGGAAATGATGACGCAATGCGTTCTATAGAATACTACTGTTCAATGATATCCAATACAATTAAAGAGGCGAGAAAAGGTTTTAAATCTGATTCTTCATCTAAGTAAAATTTACTAGATAGAAAGATTTTTTTAAATTAAATACTGGAGTTTAAAATGATAACATCTGAAAAGATTAAAAATTTGAGAACTATAACAGGTGCGGGTGTGTTGGATTGTAAAAAAGCGCTTGAGGAAATGGACGGTGACATTGAGAAGTCAATTGATTGGTTAAGAAAAAAAGGTGTAAACACTGCTCAAAAAAAATCATCCAGAGACGCGTCCGAGGGACTAATTACTATCGGTATAATTGATAATTGTGCTGTAATTACAGAAGTAAATTCAGAAACAGATTTTGTTTCTAGAAATGATGATTTTAAGAATTTCTGCTATAAAATAAATCAAATTGCTATTGAAAATAAAGTATCTAGTCTTGAAAAACTTCTTGATTCAAAATTTGACGAAAATCAATCTGTGAAAAATGAATTAACAAATATGATTTCTAAGATTGGTGAAAATTTAGTTATTAAAAGATTAAGTTTTAAAAATAGTGTTAGTGGTTTCTTTCAAAAATACCTACATAATGCTGTAGATCAAAATTCAGGAAAAATAGGAGTACTTTTAGAATTTTCATGCAATAGGAAAATTGATGAATTATACGAAATATCGAAAAATATCTGCATGCATATTGCTGCAATGGAACCAAAATCAATTACTCATGAAGAACTAGATGAGGATATTAAAACTAGAGAAAAAGAAATTTTTGAAGATCAACTAAAAGATACAAATAAACCCAATGATATAAAACAAAAAATCATTTATGGCAAAATGAACAAATTTTATGAACAAGTTTGTTTGTTAGAGCAATATTTTGTTATTGATAATAAGAAAAAAGTAAATGAATACCTTTCAGAATGTGAAAAAAAATTCGATTGTAAAATTGAAATATTAAGTTTTTCGCTTTTTAGGGTTGGAGAAAGTATTTAATTAAGAATAGATATTAAGTGAATAAACCTCTTTACAAGCATATACTCTTAAAATTGTCAGGTGAAGCTTTGATGGGGAAAAAAGAATTTGGAATCGATTTAAATACAATTACTAAAATAACTAGACAAATTTCCTCTATTTTTAATGATGGCATAAAGATTTCAATAGTCGTTGGAGGTGGTAATATATTCAGAGGTATATTAGCAGAAAGTATAGGAATGGATAGAACCTCCGCTGACTATACAGGAATGATGGCAACGGTGATAAATGCTCTGTTACTTCAAAATTCACTTGAAAAATTAAAGTTACCAACAAGAGTCCTATCAGCAATTCAAATGGATACTATTTGTGAGCCTTTTATTAAAAGAAGAGCAATTAGACATATAGAGAAAAATAGAATTGTGATTTTCGCAGCCGGAACAGGTAATCCTTTTTTCACAACTGATACTGCTGCAGCATTAAGAGCCTCAGAAATGAAATGTGATGTAATTTTTAAAGCTACTAAAGTTGATGGAATTTACGATTCAGATCCATTAAAAAATAAAAATGCAAAGAGATTTAAAGAAATTAGTTATAGTGATGTGATTAAAAAAGATCTAAAAATTATGGATACCTCTGCTATATCGCTTTCAAAGGAAAATAATATATCAATAGTCGTTTTTTCTTTGCTTGAAAAGAATTCATTGGTTAAAGTGTCAAGGGGATTGGGTAATTTTACAAAAATTAGTTAAAATGGACTTTGATATAACAGAAATTGAAGAAAAAATGAGTAAAGCAAAGGATGTTCTTAAAAGAGAATTTTCTGGACTTAGAACAGGTAGAGCTTCAGTTGGAATGGTAGAACCAATAAATGTTGACGCCTATGGTTCTCATGTGCCAATTTCACAAGTTTCAAACATAAGTGTTCCAGAACCTCGTGTTATTAGTATTCAAGTTTGGGACGCTTCACTTGTACCTAATGTAGAAAATGCAATAAGAACCTCAAATTTAGGATTAAATCCTATGACTGAGGGTACTTTAATAAGATTACCAATACCAGAACTTACCCAGGAAAGAAGAAAAGAAATTGTTAAGGTTGCAGCCAAGTACACTGAGGAATCAAAAGTAGTAATCAGAAATTTGAGAAGAGATGCTATGGATAAAATTAAAAATTTAGAAAAAAACAAGGAAATTTCAAAAGATGAACAGTTCAAATTTTCTGATGAGATTCAAAACTTAACCGATAAAAATATTTCAGAAATAGAAAATCTTTATATTGAAAAGGAAAAAGACATTATAAAAATTTGATGTTAAATAATGAATTAAAAAAAAATTTTCCAAAACATGTAGCGTTCATTATGGATGGAAATCGAAGATGGGCAAATAATAAAAAATTACCAATTATTGAGGGTCATAAAAAAGGAATTGAGACTATAAAAAAAATTTTAAAAAAGTCTCTTAAATTTAATATTAAATATTTAACTTTCTATGGTTTTTCAACTGAAAATTGGAAGCGTGCGCCAAGTGAAATTAGGGATTTGAAAGAATTGTTACTTTTTTACCTAGACTCTGAAATAGATAATTTTATAAGAAATAAAATAAATTTTTCTTTCATCGGAGATTTATCAAGATTTAATCATTCAGTTAGAAATAAATTAAGTGAGTTAACAGAGATTACAAAAAAATTTAGTAAAATTTATTTTATTTTGGCTTTAGGTTATGGTTCAAGAAACGAGATAATACAAGCAATTAACAAATGTAAAAAAGAGTTGAAAAATATACATATTACAGAAAAATTATTTTCCAAATATCTCATGACAAATAATATACCGGATCCTGATTTTGTGATAAGAACCTCAGGAGAAATGAGATTATCAAATTTTTTATTATGGCAAATAGCCTATTCTGAACTCTATTTTACAAAAACCTACTGGCCTGATTTTAATTCAAATAGTTATGAACAAGCTCTAAGGAATTATATTAAAAGAAAAAGAAGATTTGGACGAGATTTAAAAGCTTAAAATCAATGACTTACATAAGATTTCTATCCTCTGTACCATTATTATTTTTATTATTCATTTGTTATCATAGTATATTTTTCTACAATTTAATTATAATACATCTGTTTTCCTCACTTATCCTTTGGGAATTTCTTAGAATAAAAAGATTTGGTGAGTCTTCGGTGGAACTAAGTTCTAGTATGGTTGAAAATAATTATCTTTTAAGTAGACAAAAAATCTGTGGATTCAGCTATTTTGTTATAATTTTTTTTCAATTAATTTTATACTTTTGTACAAAAGACTATCCAATTTTTTTATTTTTTTTGATAGTTTGTTTATTTTATTTTTTACATAAAATAAAGATTCATATTTTTAACTATTTTTTCTTAATCTTATGTTATTTAGCTTTACCATTTTTTACTTTGCAATTTTTTGGTACTTTTAAATATTTTAATGAGATAATTTTATTAGTTTTAGTAATCGTAATATCGACTGATATCGGGGCTTATTTTTTCGGAAAATTTATTGGTGGACCAAAAGCACTTAAAAAAATCAGTCCTAACAAAACTATTTCTGGAATATTGGGGGGTATTTTACTCGCTATTTTTAATTCTACTATGGTTTTTCCTCAGGAAATTAACATGAAATTTAAATTTATAACCTTAATAATTTTTTTATCATTGTGCTCACAAATTGGAGATTTTTTAGAATCATACTTCAAAAGAAAATATAATTTGAAAGAAAGTAGTAATTTAATCCCAGGTCATGGAGGGTTATTAGACAGGACTGATGGATTTCTTTTTCTATTAAATGTTCTTTTTATTTTAAACTTGATAAATTTTGAATTTAATCTCTTTTTTGATGTATAATAATTTATGAAAAAAAAAATTACTATTTTCGGTTCTACCGGTTCTGTTGGAAATTCAACATTAGATATTTACGAAAAACATATTGATAAATTTGAATTAATCGGTTTAACAGTAAATACCAATTATGAGCTTCTTTTGGAGCAAGTAAAGAAATATAAACCTAAGGTTGTAGCTATTAAAGATGAAATTGCTTATCAAAAATTCAAAACAGAAAATACAAATCTTGAACTCATCATCTTAGGTGGAGATTCATGTTTGATAGATATTCTTGATTTTAAGCCTGACTTTATTATTGCTTCAATAGTGGGTTCTGCAGGATTATTACCTGTAATAAAGGCTGCTGAACTTGGAATTAATATTGGACTTGCAAATAAGGAAAGTTTAGTCTGTTCTGGAGCAATTCTTAAGTCCATTATTCGTACTAACAATGTTAAATTACTTCCAATTGACTCTGAACATAATGCAATTTTTCAGGTATTTGAAAATTCAAATAAAGATGAAATTGAAAAAATTATTTTGACCGCCTCAGGAGGTCCATTCATTGGATTGAAAAGTCACGAATTAAAATTTATTAAACCAGAGGAGGCAGTTTTACACCCAAATTGGAATATGGGTAAAAAAATTTCTGTTGACTCTGCCACTTTGATGAATAAAGGTTTAGAGTTTATTGAGGCTCATTATTTGTTTGATATGAGGATAAATCAAATTGAAGTCTTAATTCATCCTCAATCAATAGTCCATTCTTGTGTACAATATTCCGATGGCTCTTTACTTGCTCAATTAGGCACACCGGACATGAGAACACCTATTGCATATGCTATGTCCTATCCAGACAGAATATCTGCGCCCATTAAAAAATTAAATTTGGCTGAGGTTGAAAATTTGTCATTTTCAGTCCCCGATCATGACACTTTTCCAGCTTTAAATTTAGCAATTCATTCTTTAAAAATTGGAAAAAATGCTCCAACAATTCTTAATGCAGCAAATGAGATAGCGGTTGAAGCTTTTTTAAAAAAGAGTATTCCATTTTTATCAATTACAAAAATAGTTGATTTAACACTCAATAAGGCTAATATCTGTGAATTAACTACTGTGGATGAAATCATAGTCGAAGATATGAAAGCTAGAAAAATAGCTTTAGACTTTTTATCTAAAGAAACTTAAGATGAGGAGAAAAAGTTGGATTTTATTTTTACAATTTTAAATAATGTTTTACCATTTTTAATTATACTAACAATATTGGTTTTTGTTCATGAGTTGGGTCATTATAGTATTGCAAGATATAACAATGTAAAGGTAGAGGTATTTTCAATAGGTTTTGGAAAAGAACTCTTTGGATATACTGATAAAGATGGAACTAGATGGAAATTTTCTCTTATACCCTTGGGTGGATATGTAAAAATGCACGGAGATCAGGATGAAGCTAGTAGTAAGTCAAAAGATGACTCCGAGGTTGACAAAAACATATCTTTTCATCACAAGTCCATTGGACAACGCTCAGCAATTTTATTTGCAGGGCCAGCAGCAAACTATATTTTTTCTTTTTTGCTTTTAATTTTTATAAATTGCTTTTATGGAGCTCCATCCGTAAAACCCATAATTTCTGAAGTAGTTGAAAATGGAGTTGCGGATACTTCGGGAATAAAGGAAAACGATATTATTTTAAGTATAAATGATAAACCTGTTCAAAAATTTTCGGATATAAAAACACATTTAAATAATAGAATAAACGATTCGATCTCTTTAACCATTAGTAGAAACGATAAAATCATAAATTTTGATGTAACTGTCAAGAATGGTCTTTTAGGTATTAAGGGAGATCAACAGGAGTTAATGCCGATATCTTTTTTAGAATCCATTTTTTTTTCAAGCAACCAAATCGTTGATTTTACAACCTCAACATTAAAGGGTATTTACGAAATATTTACGGGCACAAGAGGAACAGAAGATTTAGGAGGTCCGATAAGAATTGCTGAATTATCTGCTGATTTTTGGGAGAGAGGTATTCAAAGTACGCTTTGGTTTATGGTACTAATTTCATTGAATTTAGGTCTCATAAATCTGTTTCCAATTCCTCTTTTAGATGGCGGACATTTATTATTAAATCTCGTAGAATTAATAAAGGGAAAACCTATTAATCAAAAATCATTAGAAGTCATTCACGGTATTGGCTTCTTTTTATTGATTTCGTTAATGATTTTTGCAACTTTTAATGACGTTTCACGATTTTTAAAATGAACCCAGTATAATGCTCTTATTTAAACATAAAGATTTATTTTTAGTTCTAATTATATGTCTCTTTAATTATAATGTCTTTTCTCAAAGTTTAAATAAATATCCTGGAACACCGTCTTCAACTTATAAATCAGATTATTTTGGAATAAAGAATCGTCTTAATAAATCAGATAATGAAATTATTACAAACATACAAAAAAAAAATGAGAAGCAAAAGTTAAATTATAACATTACAGGAAATTATAGAATCGATAATGCAGTTATTATTAGAGACTCAAAAATTGAGCAATTTCAAAATATAGACCAGAAAACATTAAGTATTATTATAAAAAATCTTTATTCTACAGGATATTTTAAAAATGTTAAAATTTTTAAAGATAATGATACGATTAATATTCTTGTTGAGGAGAATCCGATTATCAATGAAATAGCTTTTGAAGGAAATTCAGAAATTAAGGATATAACATTAGGTGATGAAATTTTTCTTAAACCTAGAAATGTTTATTCTCCGGAGCAAGTAAAATCTGATGTATTAAAAATTCAAAATATTTATAAAAGAATGGGTTTTTTTTCAACATATATAGAACCTAAAATAATAAGATTGGATCAAAATAGAATAAATCTAGTATTCGAAATTACCGAAGGGTTGGAAGCCAAAATTAAAAGAATAAATTTTATTGGAAATAATGTTTTTTCAGATAGCACTTTAAGAGATGTAATCTACTCAGAAGAAACTAGATGGTATAAGTTTTGGGGTTCAGGTGACAAGTTTGATCAAGATAGATTAAATTATGATAAAGATCTTTTGAAAAAATATTATTTCGAAAATGGCTATATTGATTTTAAAATTCTGTCATCTACTTCACAATTAATTAGCTCAACCAAAAATTTTGTAGTAAATTTTAAAGTTTCTGAAGGAGAAAGGTATAAATTGAATAAAGTTGATATTATTACAAGTGTAAAAGATTTTAAAATGAAAGATCTTTATTCACTTTTATCACTTGAAAGTGATGATTGGTTTGACTCAACCGAAGTTGACAAATCTATAGAAAGAATTACTGAAAAAGCTTCTGAACTTGGTTTTGCGTTCGTAGATGTTAGACCGAAAGTTAGAAAATTAGAGGATAATAAGATTGATTTAAGCTTTGAAATTTTTGAAGGACAAAAAATATTTGTAAACAGAATAAATATTTTTGGAAATTTAAAAACTTCAGATAAGGTTATAAGAAGAGAAATTCCAGTAAATGAGGGAGATGCATTTAATTTATCAAAGATTAAAAGAAGTGAGAGACTTTTAAGAACACTCGGTCTTTTCGAAAAAGTAAATGTTACATATAATCAGATACCAAATACAAATAAGACTGATGTTGATTTTGAAGTAACGGAACAATCCACAGGCGAATTTTCTGTTGGAGCTGGTTTTTCTTCCCTTGATGGAGCTCTGGGTAATATAGGAATTAAAGAAAATAATCTATTTGGCGAGGCAAAAGAAATTGCTCTAAATTTAGGTCTTTCGACTAGGCGTTCAAGCATTGATCTATCTTACACAGAGCCTTATTTTTTGGATAAAGATATTGCTGCAGGTTTTGATATTTTCAATGTAAGAAGAAATAATAAAGCATACAGTGGATATAAACATAATATAATTGGTTTTAAGCTCAGGTCAGGATATGAAATTATTGACGATTTGAGACATTTTTCAAGCTATGAACTCAGGCGTGATAAGATTCATGATATTGATAGTAACACATCTACTTATATAAAAGCTCAAGAGGGTAAAGCAGTTACCTCTGTATTTGGTCAAGCCTTTCAATATGATACACTAAACGATAGACTGAACCCTACAGATGGATATAGAATAAGACTAGATTTGGATTATTATGGACTAGGTGGAAATACGAAACATTTTCAAACCGAATTTAAGGCATCAAAATTTTATAGACTTGCTGATGGAATAACGGCCGCAAATATATTGGAGGTTGGGTACATACTTCCAATTAAAGATGTAAAGATTAACAATAGGTTTTTCTTGAATGGAGATCAAATAAGAGGTTTCAAAAATTCAGGAACTGGTCCAAGAGATAATTCAACTGGTGATGCTCTTGGAGGTGAGCAATATGCCGTAATTCGAAATGAAGTAAATTTTCCAGTTGGGCTGCCTGAAGAACTAGGTATTAATGCGATTGCTTTTGCTGATGCTGGATTATTAAGTAAAAATTCTGAGATGGGCTCAAATATTGCCGATGACTACAATATTCGCGCCTCAACTGGACTTGGAGTGTCATGGTTATCTCCATTCGGTCCAGTAAAAGTTTATCTATCAAAGCCATTTATAAAGGAAAACTATGATAAACAGGAGATTTTTAGATTTAGTTTTGGTACAACATATTAATAAAAGGAGAAAAAATATGTATTTTAATAAATTTTTGGTATTCATTTTCGCTGGTTTCTTTATAATTTCTTTAAGCTTAAAAGCTCAAGAATCACAAAAAAAATCTGAAAACTCTGCATTTGTTGGTAAAATTGGAGTTGTTGATATGCAAAAAATATTGAATGATTCAAAAGCTTATCAAGGTATTGTTGAGCAATTTGAAAATATAAGAAGATCACATAGGAATAAAATAACTAAAATTGAAGATCAAATCAGGGATGATGAAAATAATTTATTCAAGCAAAAAAATATTATTTCCAAAGAGGCTTATTCTGCAAAAGTTCAAGAAATAAGTAAAAAAATAAATGAACTTAAATTACAAAAAAATAAAGATGCAAAAAAGTTTGAATTAGCTTTTGAGAGATCCACAAATAAAATTCAAAAAGCACTGGTTGATGTATTGTCAATAATTGCTAAAAAAAAAGAGCTCAGTGTCGTCATGGCTAAAAGTCAGGTTTTACTGGTTGGAAAAGATATTGATTTGACGGACGAAGCGAGCACAGAATTAAATAATATCTTGCCGAAAGTAAAATTAGAGCTTAACTAATAAGGAGTTTTTATTTTGGCAGATTCAAATTTTTATGAAAATAAAGGGCCTTTTTCAATTACACAAATTTTAAATGGAATAGATAGTAAATTTATAGGTGATAAAAATTTTTTAGTATATGATGTTTCTACACTTGCATTGTCTAATGAAAAACATTTATCTTTTTTTAGTAATAAAAAATATATAAATGAACTTAAATGTACTAAAGCTGGAGTAATTATCGTTGAAGAGAAGTTTATCGAAATTTGTAAAACAAATATTATAGTTTCAAAGCATCCTTATTATACTTTTGCTCAAATCGTAAATAAATTTTATCCAAATACAGCTTATCCTGATTTACACTTTGATGAAGATAATAAAAAGAAATTTTTTTCTAAATCTAACAAAATTTCATTTAGTGCTTTTGTTCACAAGAATGCTTCTTTAGGAGAAAATATATCCATAGGTTTGAACTCAGTCATAGGACCTGGTGTTAAAATAGGAAATAATTGTAAAATAGCAGATAATGTATCTATCTATTTTTCAAATATTGCTGAAAATGTAAAAATTAATTCTGGTTCAAGAATTGGATCAGACGGTTTTGGTTTTGCTATAAAAGATAATACATTTTTAAAAATACCACAAATTGGAAGAGTTTTGATAAATGAAAATGTGGAAATTGGAGCTAATGTAACAATTGATAGAGGTTCTGCTGGAGATACTATAATAAAAAGAAATTCTATGATTGATAATTTAGTCCATATTGCTCATAATGTTGAGATTGGAAATAATTGTATTATTGCAGCAATGACAGGAATATCTGGAAGTACTAAGATTGGCAATAATGTTGTAATTGGAGGACAAGTAGGATTTTCTGGTCATAATAAAATTGGTGATAATACAAAAATCGCTGCTAAAAGTGGAATCTTTAAAGATGTTTCTGCAAATACTTCAGTTGGAGGCTTTCCAGCTCAACCCATCAGAGATTGGCATAGAACCAATATATATTTAAAAAATAAAGTTAAAAATGATAAAAAAACTTGAGCTAAATATTGAAGATATTAAAAAATTAATACCACATCGATATCCTTTTTTACTCGTTGATAAAATTCTTAATATCGTTCCTTTTGAAAGTGCAACTGGAATTAAAAATGTCACAGTTAATGAGAATTTTTTTCAAGGACATTTTGCTGATAATGCTGTGATGCCTGGAGCTTTGATTCTTGAGTCAATGGCTCAATCAGCGGGCTCACTTGTTTTGTATAGTCATGAAAAATCTGCAGTTGAAGTTAATGTTTTTTTGTTATCTGTAAATAAAGCTAAATTTAGAAAACCAGTTGTTCCAGGTGATGTTCTAAAGCATGAAGTTAAAAAAAAAAATTGTATCAAGAATATTTGGAAATTCACATGTAAATCTTTTGTTCAAAATGATTTAGTAGCTGAAGCAGAACTATCGGCAATTTTTTCTGACAAAAAATAATTTAATATGAAATAAAATGAAATCTTTTGTTATTTGATTTTATGTTTACTAGTTAATAAGCTTAATTATGTTCGATAAATCATCCATTATAAAACCTGGCGCTGAAATTGGACAAAATGTTTCTGTTGGTCCCTTTTCAATAATTGGTAAGAATGTAAAACTTGGTCAAAATTGTAAAATTCATAGCCATGTTGTAATTGATGGTCATACTGAAATTAAAGAAAATACAGAGGTTTATCCTTTTTCGGTAATTGGTTCTAACCCGCAAGATTTAAAATTTAAAGGTGAAAGAACTTTTATTGTAATAGGTTCAAATAATAAAATTAGAGAGTATGTTACAATTAATCCAGGCACAAAAGGGGGTGGTGGAATCACTAAAATTGGGAACAATTGCTTATTAATGGTTGGGACTCATATTGCTCATGATTGCAAAGTTGGAAGTAATGTAATCTTTGCAAACAATGCCACTCTAGCAGGACATGTAGAGATTCAGGACTTCTCAGTAATCGGTGGTTTGAGCGCAATTCATCAATTTGTGAGAATTGGAGAAGGAGCCATGATTGGAGGAATGACAGGAGTTATTTCTGATGTAATACCGTATGGGTCTGTTATGGGAAATAGAGCAAAATTAAATGGCCTAAATTTAATAGGTCTCAAAAGAAGCAAAATTGATAAAGAAGAGATCAAAATTTTAAGAGATTTTTATAAAAATATTTTTGAATCTAAAGATAAAAATCTAAGAGATAGACTAGCAAACTTTTCAGAAGTCAATATCAAGTATAAAACAATTAAAAAAATTATTAGATTTTTGCATGAAAATTCTACACGTTCAATATGTATGCCGGAATGATGGATGATTTAATTATTCTTGCAGGAAGTGGAGATCTACCAGTAAATTTAATAAAAACTTTGAAAAATAAAAATTGTTTTACTCTTATAATTTCAAATACAAATTGGAGTAAAAAATTAGAAAAAGGAAACTATAAAATTGTTTCACTAGGTAACATTCTAACAGAACTATTGAAACTAAAAAAAATGGGATATTATAATATAATCTTTGCTGGTGGATTGGAAAGACCAAGTATATCTGAAATTAAACCCGATATAAATACGCTTAAATTTATATCGAAATTTACAAAAGTACTTTTAAAAGGAGGAGACAATAGACTTCTAACTTCTGTAATTTTTGAACTTGAAAGATTAAAATTCAAAGTGCTAAGTATTAGAGATCTTTTACCTGAATTATTTTTAGGAAATGGAGTTATTTCAAAAAAAAAACCATGCAGTATTTCAATGAAAGACTTAAAGAGAGGAGAGTTTATCTTAAAAACATTATCTAACCTAGACATTGGACAATCATTAATCATTCAACAAGGTAATGTATTAGGAATTGAGGCTATAGAAGGAACTGATGCTTTAATTATGAGAGTAAGAAAATATATAAAAGAGGGTGTTAAACCTACATTAGTTAAGTTACTGAAAGATAAACAAGACTTAAGAGCGGATCTTCCAACAATAGGTTTAAAAACTGTTAATTTATGTTCAAAGTTTGGTATTGCTGGCATTGCATTTTCATCTAATAAAACAATATTCTTAAATAATAAAAAATTGATCACAGAAATTAATAGAAAGAATTTATTTTTGATAGGATTAAAATGAAACAAAAAATATTTATTATTGCAACTGAACCTTCAGGTGATTTATTAGGGTTTCGACTTATAAAATCACTTAAGAAAAAAAATAGAAATCTAGAATTTTTTGGTGTTGGAGGTGATATGATGAATAGTATTGGTTTTAAATCAATAGTACCTATAAAAGCTATTAGTGTAAATGGTATAATTGAGGTTATTTCAAAACTTTTTATAATCCTCTTATATTTGAAATTAATAATAAAATCCTTAATTAATATAAAACCTGATATTTTAATAACTATTGATTCTCCCAGTTTTAATTTAAGACTGGTAAAAAAAATTCAGTTTTTAAGAAAAAACACCGAATTTATTCACTATGTAGCTCCAACTGTTTGGGCATGGAAGAACTATAGAGCAAAACAATTTTCCAGATATTATGATAAACTTTTATTACTATTTCATTTTGAAAAAAAATATTTTCCAAGAGATGGTGCAAAAATAATTTTTGTTGGTCATCCAGTTTTTTATGAAAAAACAACAGATAAGAAATTATTTTATCACAAAAAAATCATTAGTTTTTTTCCTGGCTCAAGATTAAATGAAATTAAAAAGGCTCTACCAATTTTTTCTGATGTCATAACAAAATTAAAAAAAAATCATTCTAATATTTACTTCAGAATTTTTACCCTTCCATCACTTGAAAAGGATGTAAGAAATCTACTGCCAATAAAGAATGTTCAAATAGTATCTAATTTAAAAAAAAGAAAAGAACTAATCTGTCAGTCTTATTTAGCTGTTGCAATGTCAGGAACAATTTCTATGGAGTTAGCACATTATAAAGTTCCAATGATTATTGTTTATAAAACAAATCTAATCACCTATCTTTTTATTAAAGCAATGGTCAAAGTAAAATGGTGCAGTATAATTAATATTATTTTCAATGAGGATATTATTCCGGAACTATTATTTAAAGAATTTAACTCAAATGCATTAAAAATAAAAATTGATGAGTTTTTGGATAATAAGAAGCTACTCTTAAAACAACAAAAAATTTTCAACAAACTCCCAAACAAGTTATTAAAAAATAATAAAGACCCCTCTGGGATTGCCAGTGATTTTATTCTTGATTAAATTTTAATACTTTATTAGGGTACATATTTTCTTTAATATTTTGTAACCTATCATCAATTTTTTTAAAGCTTCTTGGTTTTTTCCCCACATATAACTGTCTTGGTCTACTAATCTTATTTGGTTCAATTTCATTCATTTCTTTCCATTGAGAAATCCAGCCCACAGTTCTTGCTACTGCAAAAATTACTGTAAACATTGACTCTGGCAAACCTAGTGCTTTAAGAATTATACCTGAATAAAAATCAACATTTGGATACAATTTTTTTGAAATAAAATAATGGTCACTCAGTGCAATTTTTTCTAATTTTGTTGCTAAATTTAATAATGGAGAATTCATAGTGTCAATCTCACTTAAGAGATTATGGCAATATTTTCTGAGAACATTTGCTCTAGGATCATAGTTTTTATAAACTCGATGCCCAAAACCCATTAATCTAAATGGATCATTTCTATTTTTTGCTTTTTCAATAAATTTAGTGATATTTTTTTCATCACCTATTTGGTATAACATTCTTATTACTGATTCGTTAGCACCTCCGTGAGCCGGGCCCCAGAGTGATGCCCCTCCAGCCGCTACGCATGCAAATGGATTGGCACCTGACGAACCAGCAATTTTGACGGTAGATGTGGAAGCGTTTTGTTCATGGTCAGCATGTAATATTAAGAGTTTATCCAGCGCTTCAATTCGTGCTTTCGATGGTTTATATTCTCCGCATGGTGTGGAAAATAACATATGTAAAAAGTTTTCACTATAATTCAAATTATTTTTTGGGTATATAAATGGTTGTCCAAGTGAGTATTTGTAAGCCATTGCCGCTATTGTCGGAAGTTTTGCAAGCAATCTACTTACTGCAACCCATTGCCCTTCAAGTGACGAAAAATCATGAGTTTTCTCCGAATAAAATGAAGATAGTGCTCCAACAATTCCAACCATCACTGCCATAGGATGAGAATCTCTTCTAAATCCACTATAAAAACGCAATATTTGTTCGTGTAGCATTGTATGATGAGTTAAAATATCTGTAAAATTTTGTTTTTTAGATTTATTGGGTAATTCACCGTTTAGAAGTAAGTAACAAACTTCAACATAGTCAGATTTTTCTGCTAATTCTTCAATACTGTAACCTCTATGTAACAGCTTACCTTCTTCTCCATCGATGAAGGTAATCTTTGATTTACAACTTGCTGTAGAAGTAAAACCAGGATCAAATATAAACATTCCAGTTTTATTATAAAAAGAGGAAAAATCAGCTACACTAGGTCCACATGTTCCATCCTTTATAGGAAATGTATACTTTTTTCCATTTAGATTATTAATTACTGTTATAGTTTTTTTTTCACTCATTTTAAATTTAAGTAACTCTTATTCTTTTAATAACTTCCTCTTTACCAAGAGCTTCAATGATAAATTGGATTGGTGGACTGTTTAATTTATAAGTAAGTAGCAATCTTAAGGGTTGCCCTATGAACTTATAATTTTTTTTTTTTTTTTCAATAAATTTTTTTATCAAAATATTTATATTACTTGAATTCCATTCTTTAAGTTGAATGATTAATTTAATAAATTCTTCTTTAAAAACATCAAACTCATTTATGATTTGCTCTTCACTTTCAGAAAATTTTTTTTCTTTGGAGGAAAATATAAATAAAGTAGATGTAAAAAGATCATTCAAAGTAACTGATCTTTCGATAAATAATTCTAGTAAATTAAAAATAATCATTTTTTGTAAATTAGTAATTTTATAGTCATTTTCATTTATTTTTTTTAACAATAAGTTAAATATATATTCTTTTTTAAGATTCTTTAAATAATATGCGTTTAAGAAATCGAGTTTTTTTTTATCTGTCTTTGCTGGAGATTTTCCAATATTTTTAATATTAAATAATTTTATTGCCTCTATTAGACTAAAAAATTCTTTATTTTTATGTGACCATCCCAGCCTTAGCATATAATTAATTAGTGATTCTTTAAGATATCCTGAATTTTTAAAATCATCAATAGAAGTCATTTCATTTCTTTTTGAAAGTTTTTTGCCCTCAGAGTTTGTAATTAAAGATATGTGTCCGAATGAAGGAAGTGTTTTTGATAAAAATTTATAAACATAAAACTGTCTAAATGTATTTGTCAAATGGTCGTCTCCTCTAATAATATGACTGATTTTCATATCATGATCATCAATTGCTGAGGATAGTAGAAATGTTGGTTTATAATCACTTCTTAAAATAATGAAATCATCAATTTCAGAGCTGTCAACAGTAATTTTTCCCTGTATCATATCGTTAATTTCAATTTTTTCATTTATAGGAATCTTCATCCTTACTACATATTTTTTATTGTTAGGATGCTCATTCTTTTGTTTATTTCTCCAAAGACTAAAAGTTTTAGAGTTTTTTTTTTTTTAATCTTTGGATTTCCTGTTCAGAATGAAAGCATTTATATGCCAGACCTTTTTCCAATAATTTATAGGCTATATTTTTGTGTCTATCGATATTATCACTTTGTAAGATAATTTTTTTATCACTTTTAAGCCCTAACCACTTTAGACTTTCCAAAATTGATTTAATGGAATTTTTACTGGTTCTTTCTTTGTCAGTATCTTCAATTCTAATTGTAAATAATCCATTTAATGACCGAGCAAATAAAAAGTTCAGCAAAGCAGTTCTAGCACCTCCAAGATGAAGTTTGCCAGATGGTGAAGGCGCAAATCTAGTAATTATTGACATTTTTTAAAATTTTCTTATCAAACCTACCATTATACCTTGAACTTCAACTCGTTCAGGTCCAAAAATCCTTGTTTTATAAGCAGAATTTGCGGGCTCCAATGCAATTGAATTTTTAAAAGATCTATATTTTTTTAAAGTCACTTCATTTTGATCAATCAAGGCAACTACAGTTTGTCCTGTATGTGCCATATTTTGTTTTTTTATAACTACAATATCTCCATTTAAAATTCCATCATCCTTCATTGAATCTCCAATAACTTCAAGAGCAAAATATTCATGATTCGCACTTATTAAATAATCTGGAACAGTAATCTTTTCGAAGCTATTGGCAATTGCTTCTATGGGATTTCCTGCAGCGATTCTACCAAGAAAGGGAAGATTATATGATTTTTTTTTTATGTTGTTGTTTAATTCTAATGCTCTCGCTTTGTGTGGAATCCTTCTAATAAATCCTCTTTCCTCGATACTAGATATAAGTTTATGAATACTTGATTTAGATTTTATATTAAGTGCCTCTTTCATTTCCTCATAAGTAGGAAAAACGGAACTTGATTTATAATAGCTTTCAATGAAATCTAAAAGTTCCTTTTGCTTGGGTGTTAACATACAAATGTTCTACATAAGTTCTTTATTTATGTCAACTTTTAGATAACAAAATTTGAGAAATCTTTAAAAAGAATGATTTTACAATTTTGACCAGTTCTAATACTTTTTGCAAAGGGTTTCCTTATAATTATCCCGTCGGATTCTGTTAATAATAATTGCATTGAACTATCCTGATTGGGAATTAATTTAAAGTACATCTTTTTATTTTTAAAAAAAATATTTATTCTTAAAAATTTAGTTAAATTATTATTTTTTGGTATGTACAAGAAGCTTTTGGCAAAACTTTCTTTAAAATTTATTTTATTTGATCCTTGTAATTTATTTACAATTAAATTTAAAAAAAATAAACAACCAATAAAGCATGATATAGGATTTCCTGGTAATCCTAAAAAAAATTTATTTTTATTAAATAAACCAAATGAAATAGGTTTTCCTGGTCTAATTGCCACTTTTTCAAATTTAAGTCTAAGTCCAAGTTTGCTAAATGTATTCTTAACTAAGTCATATTTTCCCTCAGATAATCCGCCTGTAGTTATTAATAAGTCAACATTTTTTGAAGAATTATAAACTGCTGATATTTCTTTCTCCGAGTCTTTTACAATTTTTAAAAACTCGAGATCAGCTCCAAAAAATTTTATAAAGTTACTTAAAATTTCAGAATTTGATGATGGGATATATTCTTTATTTTTTAAACGCTTATTGGTGAGAATTTCATCACCGGTTACTATTACTCCAACCCTTGGCTTTCTTCTTACCTTTAAAGTTTCTTTTTCAAGTGTTTTAAGTAATCCGATTATCCTAATATTTATGACTGCATCTCTTTTGAGACATAATGTGCCTTTCTTAAAATCTTGCCCAGATTTTCTTATATAATTATCTGGATTCAAATTATCTTTTACAACTACCTTATTAAAATTTTTAAAATCACAATTCTCTTTGATAACAACAATCTTTTTCTTTTTTCCAGGAATGCTTGCCCCAGTATAAATTAATGCCGCTTCTTTTGAAGATAATTCAATATTTTTTTTTTGTCCTGGCTTAAGTTCTGTTTTTAAAGTAAATGTCTTACAAACATTTAAATCTTTTTCCAATATAAGAATACCGTCCATAGCAGATTTATGAGTTTTCGGTGAATCAAAATTAGCTCTTATGTTTGAGGCTGAAATTCTTCCTAGACAACTTGCAATTGTACAATTTTCAGATTGGTTTATCTTATAAACTAAAGCCTCAATAATTTTTAAAGAATTTTCATAACTTATCATTTTTAAAAATTCCAGACTTACCACCAGATTTGAAGTTAAGGGAGATATTCTTAATATTTATATTTTTATCCAATGATTTACACATATCATAAATAGTTAGTGCAGCTATACTAGTAGCTGTAAGAGCTTCCATTTCTACCCCTGTGTTTTCATTAGATTTAACTCTTGAAAAAATAAGTATACTTTTTTTTGTATCAGACATTTCAAATTCTACTTCAATGTTTTCAATTTTTAAATTATGGCAAAGTGGAATCAAATCGCTTGTTTTTTTTACACCTTGGATTGCAGCAATTCTGGAAACAGAAAATAATTCACCTTTTGGAGAACCTTTTTTTTTAATTTCCTCAAAAGTTTTTTTTGTAAAACTTACTTCACCATATGAGTGTGCCTCCCTAGTTGTCTTTGGTTTTTTTGAAACATCAACCATATTAATTTTTTTATTTTTTATGTGTGAAAATTTACTCATATTTAGTAATTAAATTTTTAGTTGCCAAATATAAATCATCGTCTTTCATCAAACTTTCTCCTACAAGAAAAGCATCAGCTCCGTAACTGTTAATTTCCTTTAATTGAGAATTATATTTTAAACCACTTTCACATATAATTAATACATCGTTTTCAATTTTCGGAGCTAATTTTTTAAAAGTTTCAATATTTATTTTTAAAGTTTTTAGATTTCTATTATTTATTCCGATGCAATCGCAATTTAATTTGATCGCTCTGTTAAGTTCAGACTCATCATGAACCTCAACTATTGCAGCCATTCCCAGGGATTTTATAATCTTATAAAAACTTGCAATATTTTTATCATCTAAAATTGCCATTATCAAAAGTACACAATCAGCACCAAAGTAATAACTTTCATAAATTTGCCACTCATCTATAATAAAATCCTTTCTGAGTAGAGGAATATTTACTTCTTTTTTTATTAATTGTAAAAAATCAATATGACCTTTAAAATACTTTTCTTCAGTTAATACTGAAAGACATTTTGCACCAGCAGATTTATAGATTTTAGCAATTGCCAGCGGATCAAAATCTTTTCTGATC
>MDTG01185222.1_pt1 | contig 37809 bp, 35 predicted proteins | sample 811421 | NCBI WGS metagenome assembly MDTG01 (sample SAMN05326645, study PRJNA326480) | marine metagenome | isolation source: seawater | place: Pacific Ocean: South East | collected 2011
GATAAAAGATGTGCCGAGGCCGTAAGGCCAACGCCACCACCCAGAAAGTGCGGACAATAAATTCGTCCCGCATCCAACGCAGCGCGGGCAACCTTCAGACCAATAGAAATTCCTCCCCACTTACAGATATCTGGCTGGATTACACTTAAGGCCCCTAACTCAGCTGCTCCTTCCAGAGCCTTAGCAGTCAGATTTTCCCCACCGGCAAGTTTCATTGGCGCGTACTCAGAAAGACTGATCCAGTCTTCGTCCGGCGCATCAGCTGGCATCGGCTCTTCCAGCCAGACCAAGTCCAACTCTCCCAACTGATCAGATTTAAGTCTGGCCGTTTCAAAGTCCCATGCCTGGTTTGCATCCAGCATCAAGAACTCACCATTCAGCAAAGAGCGAGACGTTTCCCTGGCAGACCCAATTCCATCGTCAAGGCCAAAACCAATGCGCTGCTTAAATCGCTGATAGCCAAGCGCGCGCATGTTTTCAACCTGCCTAGTTGCTGTATCTGGGCTGATCCCGCTCGCATATGCCGGGATAGGCCTGACACTGCCTCCTAAAAAAACGGCCAGCGGAACGTCTGCGTAACGGGCACCCATATCGTGCAAAGCAATGTCTACAGCCGATACAATTTGTGCAACTGGCCCTGGTTCACCGCATTGTATAATGAGTCGGTGAAACCGCTGGAGAATTTTGTCAAATGGATCCGCCGTAGTTGCTGTCAGGCCTGCAAGAGCTACCGGCATGATTTTTGCTGCTAGCCGGGCACGGTGATAGTCTCCGTCTGGAGGAAAATTAGCCCAAATCTCACCCCATCCATGGGCTCCTTCTGCATCCTCAAGCCTCAGTAGCACACAGGAACGAGCCGTTAGAGGCCCCATCACCGTCTCTAAAGGTACGGGCAATACATGTCTGAAATGATAAATTATAGCATGGGTGATCACAGCTGACATCAGTCAATATCTAGCCTATTCATTGAGGGTTCCAGCGGCCACAAATAAGTGCTGACAGGCCTTGTATTTGATGCCCAGGACGCAAGTACATCCTTATTTTTTCGCCTGCGTTCCATATTTATCCGAATCACCTCTGGGTCCCAGCCATCAAGCAGGCAATCTAACATGGCATCGCGCTGCACGGCATGTGATGGAAGGTCGGCAAGATTGTTAAGTTCTTTCGGATCATCTGAAAGGTTATATAACAATGGGGCCTCACCATGATAATAGTGGAGTTTCCATTCACCTTCACGCAACATCCGTTGCTGAACAGCCCTGCCCCCCGTCCAATCAGGGACAGCATCTGTACAATATTCACTAAATACACGATTTTCCCATTCCTGATTCCCTTTGGTTAGAAGAGGCCAGAAACTGCGCCCTTTAGAATCCGGTAGCGCTTCGGCTCCCATTGCCTCAGTAATTGTTGCTGCAAGGTCAATCAGACTTACCACCTCATCCCTGACACCTCTGGATATAGAACTATGAGCCAAAATCATTGGCACTTTCACACTTTCCTCATAAAAAGTGTGCTTCCACCAGAGGCCTCTCTCGCCAACATGGTCACCGTGGTCAGATGCGTAAACAATCAATGTATTCTCTGAAAGACCGAGTGTTTCCAATCTTCTGAGAATTTTGCCTATCATCTCATCAAGAACGGCAACCAGTCCCCAATAGGCGGCTCGTGCCAAACGTGACTGCCGGTCTGGAACATTTTCGATTCCCCGGTTTTTGCGCCACCAAGCAATCCAACCAGTATCATTGGCCCCAACAGGTATGTCTGGGGGCGGCAACACCTTCATGAAATAGTCAACCCATTTTCGTGATGCTACGTAAGGGGCATGGGGTAGCATAAATCCGACCGTCATAGCAAAACGCTCATCGGTAAGTGCCAGCCTTTCCAATGCTTTCAAAGCAGCGTTTGTTGTGTCATGGTCTTTTACTTCGTAGGCGGACTGACCCGCACCGCAGGCGACAACACTTTCTTGAGTTGGCTCGTTAGTACCTTGAAGAGCTCCCATATTGTGCCAGGTAACGCCAGGAAAATTAGGAGAATGATCCCCAATTTCCCGCCAAGCATATCCACGCATCTGGTCTGGGCCAATTGAATGCATCCTGCCCACCAGTCCTGACTTTATTCCAGCAGCCCCCAGCGCATGAAGCCATGTTGGCCTGTCTGATGCGAGTACATCATCATTTGTCCAGCACTCCTGTTCAGAGGGATGGCAGCCGGTTAACATTGACATACGTGATGGCGTGCATATTGGGGATGGGCAATAAGCGTTCTCCATCCGAACCCCTCTTGCGGCTAGACTGTCGAGACTAGGGGTTACGGCATAGCCGTCGGCTGCACAGCCCATAATATGGGCGGCATGCTGATCGGAGAATAAAAATAATAAATTTTTTGGGGTCATCTTTCAAGCCTTGTACAGAGGTTTCCGTGCTTATTAAATTTGAGGGGGACGGGATCATTGGCCTCAAGAATCAACCCTTTTTCGGTAATTTCAGGCAGAAGATTTGAAGTAACAGCAATTTCATCCAATTGTGCTGAGGAAATTATATGACACAAGCGCGGCGATTTGGGATTCCAGCATGTGGCTACCATCGCTGCAATTACACTTCGTTCATCTGGTAATACAATAGGAATACGAGCCTTTTCTAAAATTGTCGATGTCAGCGAGTTCATATACATCGCTTTCAGATCTAGCTTGTTCGCCATGCAACATGGTATGAAATCGGCCATACCCACCCCTATTCCATTTCCGTCAGTCCGTTCAGTCATGGCCAGAACGGCGATCTTATGGATAAAAGGTGCTGAAGGATTTTCAACACCACGAATATCAGTGCGTCCTGAAACAGCAGGGTCAATGCCCGCTCCTGATATTTCCTTGCCCAAACGTTCAATCAGCAAACCATCCAGCTGTTCGAAAGGCAGGCGTGCCATGCCGGATTTAGCTGTATTCAGCAATCGTGCATCTGCTTCCAAAAAACGAGCAGGAGCAACAACTTCAACATGGCTAAGCTGCTTATGGGCATTTTCCACCACAGCAAGTCCAGCAGTTATTGGAGCCTTCTTTAGGATCATTTCTGCTAGTGCCGGAAGTGTTTCGACAAACCCACGCGGCCCTGTCATATGCACCTGTCCAGCTCCTTCTGCCTTTCCGAGGCCGACAGCCAACATTTTGGTCAGACCGCTTTCAATGTCACGCGGAAAACTAGTATGCGCCTTTACCCTGTTAATAACCAAAACCCCGTCAGCTACAGCAGCGTTAGCATCAAAATGACAAATTATTCCGTCATTCAATGTGCCGTATTTCACCGTCTCCATAGTTGCTCTTATTTCACAGCCTATCCGGTCTGCACTAATTCCAAGCTTTTCTAGAACAACTCTCTGGCCCTCTGCTGTGCCACCGCCATGCGAGCCCATGCCAGGAACAATAAAGGGAACAAAGCCTTTGGTCTTTAGCCAGTCCACAGATGCCTTGACAACTGTTTCAATGTCTGCAATTCCCCTGCTTCCAACTGCGACAGCAACACATGACCCTTCAGGCAGGTCAAATAATTCTGATTTTTCTAAATGCTTTGCCACCTGAAGAGGCAGATTTTTTAATCCAGGAAGATGAGGCTGGCGAAGACGAAGGCGAACAAAATCGGGCAATACAACAGATTCAAGATGAGGAAAATGAATTTCAGGGAAGACAGGGTAGGTCATACAGGCACCTCAAGAGCAAATCGTTTATAGAGCTCAGGCGGGGCATGATGTGCCATCATAGCCTGTGTCATGGCTTCGCAAAACCTGCTTTCTATTTTTTCATCCCGAAAAGGGTGGATTTGTTCTGGATCATTTAATAAATCATAAAGCACAGTATCGGTATCATCAAAGCCGCCTCCCTGCATAGGCGGGCGTTTTGCCTCTTTGACAGCAGGGATTTGGAGAACGGGCATCCCGAGGGTGAAATTAAAACCATGATGAAGCTTCGCTTTTGAGAGCTCAGCATCGGAAAATGGACTACCGCTGTGCTGGGGCATAAGAGTGTACTCAAAAAGGGGCAGTTCTTCCATATTTGCCGGATATCGGAAATAACTGTAATGCCCGTCAGTTGCGTTTAGCGCACCTCCAAAAATGCCAAATAAGGCGAACTCACGCCCCTCTGCTCCATTGAGCAATGAGCGCCCCTGCACCGTATCTGGGGCATTGATCCCATATAAATCAAGAAGAGTTGCCATTACATCGATATTCTGGCTTAGACTATCTGTATTTCCGACAGGCTGACCCGGTGCATATATAAATAATGGAATGTGAGAAATTTCAGAATAGAATGGCATCCGGTTTTTTCCCCACCAGCCGTGCTCACCCAGCATAAAACCGTGGTCGGTTGTCACTATAAGTGCTGTATCTTTCCACAGATTTTTGGCATCAAACAAATCCAGAATTCGGCCAAGCTGGTCATCACACATAGATACCAGAGCTGCCTGGCTCATAGTCAAGTCTGTCGTATCATCACCGGGTTCATCACGCCTATAACGCGGCCAGTCCCGAATTTTCCTGTGAACTTTAGGAAAGCGGTCACGATATTCTGTGGGTGAGTAAAAGGGTTCATGCGGGTCAAACACCTCGATTTGCAGAAACCAGTTATCGCTACTAGCATGGGAGCCAAGAAAAGATAGACCCGCATCAAAAGCCTTTACCGTTGGAAATTCAGATGCTTTCTGAATATTAAGCCTGTTCATAGCTCCTTGAAGCCGATAGCCGGTGAGGGTCGTCTCAACCTGTTCTTCATGATAGGTTTCAGCAAATAAATCATGAGGGGGACTGATGGTGACAGCCCAGGGGTCTGCTTCCTGGCCACGAATAAAGTCCCAGCTATCAAACGCCGTATGATAGGTTGCTCCGCCATTCTCAAAATAATGGTAATGGTCGGTCACCAGATGGCTGTATATTCCTGCCTTCTGCATCAAGCCAGTGGCGGATATATCAAACGGCTCAAGAGGCCCCCAAGAACGGTGCAAAAAGTTCAGCCTACCTGTCTGAAGGTCGCGCCGCGCAGGCATACAAGGTAACGAACCCACGAAATGTCGATTGAACTTTAGGCTATGTGTTGCAAGTCTGTCAAAGTTAGGTGTTGGATGGCTTCCCCCATAACATGAGAGTGACTTTAACGGCAAAGAGTCAAATAAAAGTAGAGTTGTTTTCATACGCTTACTTTCTAAATTTATTTGCGACGTTGCCTATATTCGCTGAAGAGTGGCCAGACCAGCAAACATACTGCAATGATTGTAAAAGCTAGGGGAAAGGGCCGTGTAAAGATTGGGGATATATCCCCTGCTGTCATCATCAATCCAGAACGTAGTTTTTCCTCACCAAGCGGAGCCAGAACGAAACCGATCACAAAAGGGCCAAGTGGGATGCGAGCTCTTTCTAGTAAAAATCCAATTACACCAAATAACAGCATTACCCAGACATCAAACATTGTGTTGTTAAGCGCATAAGAGCCAATAACGCAGAACATCATAACAACAGGCAAAACAAAGCTTCGGGGCAGATAAATCAGGTTAGAAATATATTTGACTGACGATGTCATCAAAAGCCACATTAATATATTTGCAAGCAATGCAGTTGCAATCATTGCCCAGACAATATCTGAGTTGGTCAAAAATAGGGTTGGGCCCGGCTGAATAGAATGAATAGTGAGGGCGCCGATTAGGATAGCGTCAATAACACTACCTGGAATACCCATAGCAATGAGTGGAATCAACGCTCCACCTACGGTGGCATTATTAGCGGCTTCAGATGCAATTATTCCCTCTTCGGACCCTTTACCAAATTTTTCAGGGCTAGAGGACACATTTTTGGTAACAGTGTATGCAATTACAGAACCAATAGAGGCACCGATTCCCGGCAAAATGCCAACAAATGTGCCAATAAATGAGGATCGAATAAGGTTGATCCCGTGACGTATAAAGTCACGTATACTCATTAGCATCCCTTTAGACGACATTTCCGCCCTATCTGGCAAGACTCCTATCCGCAATGAGTCCTTTATGATTTGGCTAACAGCAAAAGTACCGATGAGAACTGGAAGAAGTTGCAGGCCACCGTTTAGAAGATACCAGTCAAATGTTAAGCGAGGCATCCCGGTGGCTGGGTCAACGCCAGGCATGGAGACTAGCATCCCCAAAAGACCGGAAATAAGGCCCTTGACCATTGAACCTTCACTTACTGAAGCAATGAGCACCATCGCCATCATTATGAGCGTAAAATACTCAAACGGCCCAAACCGAGTTGCCAGCACAGATAAAGGTTTAGTAACTGTAAAAAGTACCCCCCATGCAATAAGACCACCAACAAAAGATGCGGTTATACCTAAACCCAATGCGCGGCCAGGCCTCCCAGAGCGGGCCATCGGGTAACCGTCAAATGTGGTCATTACAGAAGCCGGCGTGCCAGGCATACGCATAAGTGTTGCGGTAATCAGACCGCCACTTATAGCACCAACATACATAGCTACCAGAAGAACTATTGCATTGAATGGCACCATATAAAAGGTTAGCGGCAGTGTTAGAGCGATCAGCATTGCGCCGGTGAGCCCCGGTATCGCCCCAACCACGATTCCTAGCGCGGTGCCAATAAACATCATAAAAAATGGCCAGGGTGTGAATATCTGGCTAATTGCCTGAAATAGCGCGCCAAATTCCATATTGGAACTCCTTAGGTTGGAAGATCCACAACAAAAATATTTGTGAATACATACTCAGCACCAAATGAAAAAAGTGCTGAAATGATAAAAGCTGGGATTAACTTATGGCGTCTAAAACGCTCCATTGACCAAATCAGAAGTGTTAGAAATGCGAAAGTTATTATTCCAAAGGATGCTATTTGAAGTTGCAATAGGCTAACATAAAAAATTGACATACCCAGCATTAAGATTGCTCCAATTGGTGATTCACCAGAAAATTCGAGCTTAAATTCCTGCGATAGGCTAGACGAGCGCAACAACACTGTAACTGACCTCACAATTACAAGAACACAGCAAAAAATGATTATCGCAGATGTATAAATAGGGATTGGTCCTGAACCTAAAGGCTCAAAGGATCCTGGGGGCAATCTTATGGCCTGAAGCAGAAAGATGGCACAGATCACAATAATAAAAGTTGCCACCCCAATTTCTGTGTATGAACGATGATCCATGAACACTATTCCACATAAAGATAAAACCAACCCACCCCTGCAGATGGGTTGGCAATGTGATTGCTCTTACTTTTTGGCAGCAAGCTTTGCTATAGGCTCAATCGCTGTCCAAGTTGTCTCCAGGTCATTCATCAGGTCATCGCCGGAAAGAAAAATATCCGCAAAACCTTTACTACCGATGAATTCTTTGTAACGTGCAGAGCCTGTTGCTGTCTTCAGGGCTGAAGCAAAACCGTTAATAGCTTTAGCTGGCGTGCCCTTTGGTGCAAATATCCATGATTTTACGCAGAACTGCATATCATACCCAAGCTCATTCATAGTTGACAATTTAGGAAGACCATCGAAACGAGCTGAACCTGTATAAGCCAATGGCTTAATCTGTGATTCCGGATTTTCACTTCCATCGGGCAGTAATGTGAAGTTAACTACTTCGGCACCAGAAAGTACTGTTGCATTTGTTTGTGCTCCTGTAAGAGCTGTGTAATTAGCTGTTCCACCGCCAATTTGCACAAATCGGAATTTGGCGCCTGGCACAAGCTCTTGAAGCATAATACCTGCCATATGATTGATAGCGCCAAGATTAGCGCCAAAAATCAGTGAATCAGGTTCAGATTTAGCCTTCGAAAGAAGCTGTTTCACGCTGTCTATACCACTGTCTTTCCGTACCATCGGGGCTAGGCAGAATTCACCCATCCCTGCAACAGGCTCAAAGTCCCGCCATCCAAAGTCCAGAGCGCCAGTTCCCTCACCGCCCATTAGTGCTATGTGAATCAACAAAAATGTATGCCCGTCAGGCTCTGCCTCCATTACGCGGCGGGCGCCTATAGAGTAGTGACCACCCACATTAACGACTGTTATTGGTTTTGACAGAGCACCAGTATCCTGAACGCCTGCCTTCAGGGTGCGACCAACTTGGTCAGATGTACCTCCCGCCTTGAAAGGCACAATCAGTTTTATTGGTTTTGTTGGCCATTCAGCCATTGCGGGACTGAAGCTAGCAAGAAATGCTATGACCAAAATTCCAAGAAGTTTTTTCATTATTCTTCTCCCAATCTTATTATAATTTTTTACTTATATTAAAACTAGTTTTCTTTATCTTTTATTTATGATTATATAAACTATTCAATAAATCAATCTTTTTTAGTTGGAAAAATTATGGGGTCGCCAAATATTTTATTAGTTACTGTTGACCAGTGGCCAGCAAATCTCCTCCGCCTAAATGGACGCACAGATATCGACACACCCACGCTGGACCAGCTGGCAAAAGAAGGCGTTCACTTTCCAAATACATTTTCTGAATGTCCCATCTGTATCCCAGCCCGCAGGTCTCTAATGACCGGCACAACACCCCGCCAACATGGTGACCGCATTTTTCAGCCTTCGTTACAAACACCAAATCTTCCTTTAATTGCAGAAACTTTCCGGGATAATGGTTATCAAACAGGTGCTGTCGGTAAACTGCATGTTTATCCCCCACGTGACAGAATTGGTTTTGAAGAAGTTATCAGTTTCGAAGAAGGCCGCCCGCAGTTAGGGGGTCAGGATGATTGGGATATTTGGCTTGCAGAGCGTGGCCAGGCAGGGCTTGGGTATGCGCATGGTATGAGCAATAATGAGTACGATTTCCGACCGTGGCATCTAGATGAAGCATCTCACCCCACCGTCTGGATAAGCCGCCAAATGTGCAGAATGATCCAGCGCCGTGACCCAACTAGACCCGCATTTTGGCATTTGTCATATAACTTTCCCCACCCACCTCTTGTGCCTTTGCGGGATTATCTAGCACTTTATTCTTCACGTGAGATGATGCCCCGTATTAAAGGCGACTGGAACAATGACCTACCATATGCGCTTGCACGAGCCCGGCAAGCATGGCCCGAATTGGATGAGCACCAGGTAGAACAAATGCGCAGAGCTTTTCATGCCCAATGCACATTAATAGACCATCAGTTGCGGGTTGTTATTGGCACTTTGCGAGAATCACTTCTTTTAGACAACTCTATTATAGTTTTTACAAGTGACCATGGTGATATGCTTGGAGACCATGGACTTTATGCAAAACGTCTAATGTTAGATGGCTCTTTGTGCGTTCCACTCATTGTGATGGGTGTGGAAAACTGTAAAAAACTTTCCGCCGGAAAGATAGACAAGAGACTCGCTGGTTTGCAGGACATAATGCCGACTCTTCTGGAACTTGCAGAAATTGACTGCCCAGAAAGTTGTACAGGAATATCTCTTGTTTCTAATTCAGAGCGCTCTGTTTTTTATTCCGAAGCTCTCGAGGGCCCAATGGCCATGCGAATGGTATGTGACGGAGCCTGGAAACTTATTTGGTATCCTGCAGGCAACAAAATACAGCTGTTCGACAGGGTGACTGACCCGCAGGAAAAATACAATGTCGCCGAACAAGCGGATAACAAAGAGATTCTTTCCCGTCTGACGGAGGCCCTAATCAAAGAGCTTTATGGTGAAGATTTAAAATGGATAAATGAAAATGGACTTACAGGATTCGAACCACCAATCCTTGAAAAAAGTCATAACCGAGGATTATCCGGACAACGCGGTCTTCATTTTCCCGAACCACCAAACGGTGACCCTGGCAAAGTTGTTGGAGCACCTTAATTAAAAGCCCAGTCGCTCTGACTAATCCAAAGACGGACCTGCTTAACTAAATTTTCAGCCAGAGGGGAAAGTGGAGAATCCGAACGCCAGACTACGCCACCTTCGCGAACAGGCATTGCAACATTAGTCTTTACAACAATTATTTCAGGATAGGCTTCAGCGTGTGACCTTGACAGGAAGCCTAGTTTCTGACTGTGGCGTAAAATATTTATCATCGCCCTTACCGAGTTAGTTTCTACAGAGGGTGGTGGGAGTTCTACATCATGCTGAATAAACAGACGGCGAAGCAACTGACGCCCAAATGTATCATGGCCAGTCAATACCCATTCCTGTTTGGCCAGACATCCAACTGTTTTTGGTAAACCTCTGTGAACTAAATGATCGGAGCGGGCGAGAATATTCATTTTCTCGCGTAAGAGAATTTGGCTCTCATAGGCAGCATTAAAATACTCATCGCTCAAAGAAGCAAAAAATAGATCAATTTCTTGCCTATCTAGCTTTTTACGCAAATCATCGTTCAATGCAACTGTGAGATTTATACGAATATTGGGATATTTCTTCTGCAGACAAGAAATCGCAACTGGCAGAATCTCATGGATCCAGTCTGGACCGGCCCCTATTCTTAATATTCCGCCAGAACCGTCTTTCATCGCGGCGAGATTTTCTAAAAGATTATTTACCTTTTGATCCAGCGATTGTGCATATTCTAAAACCTGCTCACCATAAGGTGTTAGGGTCATTGGCCGAGTCGTCCTATCAAAAAGAACAACATTGAGTTGCTTCTCCAATTTGGCTATGGACTGGGTAAGTGCAGGCTGAGTTATTCCTAAAACATTTGCCGCAGCGCTAAAATTTTTACTTGCGCATACAGCAACGAAATGTTTCAAGCCATTCAATTTCTGCATAAGTAAATTTGCCTTATTTTCTTGTCACGTTAGAAGAATGCATCCAGGAGAAGTGAGCTTTCATTTAAACATCCCAACATGAAACCTCGAGCATTCCCGATAGAATTACAATTTAATTCTTAATAGGATACTATCAGGTAACTTTGCAACCCGCCTAACCTAGTAATCCAGGTGTTTTCCGGAAATGAAAGAAATGGAAAAGATATGCTGCATGCCAAATAATGATGGGGCCAGACAGAAAAAAGGTTTAATTTCTAAAGCTGGCGCTAGCTCTACTGTCACAGAAAATGACACCGCCGTAATACCTGGTGGACAACCAATATTGGGCACCAGCTCGCCAAAAATAGCAGATGATGGAGAAGAGTTGCGAAAATGGAGGGTGCTAAAGCCCTTCGGGCTGGGCATTTCAACTGTCACCAACGCTCAATTCTCATCATTCATACAAGCGACAGGTTATGAAACTGATGCTGAACGATATGGCTGGTCATTTGTTTTCTGGTCCGATGTTTCCAGTACTATTTCTGCTACCATAGGGGTTGCTGGGCTAGAATGGTGGAGACGTGTTGAGGGAGCAAACTGGAGAGATATCAATGGGCCTGGAACAGCCAATCAGACCTGGCACTTAGATCATCCTGTTGTTCATGTTTCATGGAATGACGCACTTGCATTCGCTAACTGGTGTGGTGGAAGGCTCCCGATGGAAGCCGAATGGGAGCATGCCGCGCGGGGCGGCCTTGGAGATGTAGCCTATCCATGGGGCGATAGGGATCCAGATGACCATAGTTTTTTACCCTGCAATATCTGGCAAGGACAATTTCCCGAACAAAATACAGGAGCTGATGGATATTTGACAACAGCACCAGCCATTTCATTCAGTCCAAATCGCTTTGGGTTGTATAATCTCGTTGGCAATGTATGGGAGTGGACTGCAGACCACTTTAGGATTCCCTCTCTTAAAAGTGCAGTGCAGAAGAGGCTAAAAGCAAGCCGAGGGTTTCGTGTTGTAAAAGGGGGATCATTTTTGTGCCACAGTTCATATTGTTGGCGTTATCGCATCGCCGCACGGGCTTCAAACAGTCCTGATAGTTCAACAAGTCACATGGGATTTAGGGTGGCTTTTAGCATTCAAGACTAGGTGTCATCAACATTCGAAAAAATTGAGACATCTCCTCAACATGGGCTGCTATGCTCAGGGTTATTTATTCGACGCTCAAAAGAGAGGTGTTACATTGCGTTTATTAGTATTTTGGGTCCCCTATCATTTCAGACATTAAATATTTCCAACAAAAAAGAGGAAAAGAGCAAAACTCAAATGAATGCTGTCAATGCCAAAGCCACTGAACAGCACTTTTTAAAATTAAAGTTTAGGCGCAGCATCTAAAAGCATCTTAGTATAATCGTGTTTAGGATTATGAAACAATTCACTTGGAGTGGCTTGTTCGACTAATATTCCCTTCTTTAAGACGCCAATTCTATTTGCCATGGTAGAAATGACTGCAAGGTCATGTGAAATAAAGAGATAGGTAAGCGAGAAGTTTTTCTGAAGGTCTTTTAATAAATTTAAAACTTGAGCTTGAACCGAGACATCTAAAGCAGATGTGGGCTCGTCACAAATTATTATTTCAGGCTCGGAAGCAAGCGCTCTGGCTATAGAAATTCGTTGCCGTTGGCCACCAGAAAATTCGTGTGGGAACTTCTTGATATCACGCTCAGATAATCCAACCTGCTCCAGCAATTCAACAATACGCCTATTTTGACTATTTTCATCTTCAATCAAATTAAAAGCCTTTATAGGCTCTTTAATAATATTTCCAATTTTCCAACGGGGATTGAGACTTGCATACGGAGATTGAAACACCATTTGGGTTTTTCTTCTTAGTGCATTCAAAGTTAGTTTATCAATTTTTTTATCATTTATATTTTCATTATCAATTGTCACTACCCCATCACTTGGGTTGAGCAAGCCGGCCACCATTTTTGCGATTGTAGACTTACCAGAACCACTTTCACCAACGAGAGCATAGGTTTCACCCCTTTTAATTTGAAAACTTACTTTATCTACTGCTGTAAGAATCCTTTTCTTTTCACCTTTAATTTTTCTTATGATCCATGGGTCGGATAAATCAAAAGTTCTTGTCAGCATTGAAGCGTTAATAAAATCCATTATGCTTACCCTGTTTGTTCTTTTAACCAGCAAAAAACCTGGTTATCAAAGCCCGGAGGCTTTTCCGAATGGCATTTTTCAATTGCATAATTACACCTTGGATGAAAAGCACACCCATGGGGAATATCATTAATATCGGGCATTGAGCCTGGAATTTGAAATAATTTTTTCCGAAAAGAGGTCGCGTCTATATTAGGCGTAGATGCAACTAAACCAGAAGTGTACGGATGTTGTGGTTGTTTAAGAACTTCTGATGTTTTGCCTATTTCCGCAAGTCTTCCTGAGTATAATACAGCCACACGGTCAGTAGTCTCGGATATAACGCCCATATCGTGAGTAATCAAGATAATAGATGTACCCCGTTCTCTGCAAAGTTTTTTTAAAAGATTAAGAATTTGTGCTTGAACCGAGACATCTAAAGCAGTCGTTGGTTCATCTGCAATAATCAGAGAAGGTTCGGGCGCTAAGGCAAGAGCGATTACAACTCTCTGACGCATCCCACCAGAAAACGTATGCGGGTACTCATTTATGCGAATAGGGTCAATTCCAACATCCCTTAATAAATTTTCGCCACGCGTTAAAGCATCCGCATGTGTGATATCAAGATGTGTCCTTATTGTTTTTACAAGTTGCTCACCAATTGTTTTAAGAGGGTTTAAACTAACGAGTGGATCTTGAAAAATCATAGAAATGAGGGAGCCTCGAACCCTCTCTGGTTGGTCTGAAATCAATTGTCCATTGAAATAAATAATTCCTTCCGAAATATAAAGGGGAGGCTCTATTAGGCCTAAAATAGCAGAACCGGTCATTGATTTTCCAGCGCCAGACTCACCAACTAGACCTAATATTTCCCCCTGAAAAACGTCGAATGACAGGTCATCAATAGCCTTACAGATATTATTTCGAGTTTTGAGTAATACACTAAGGTTTTTAATTTCTAGTAGGGGCTTAATCACAGTTCTACTAACCATTACTTTAACTTCGGATTGAGCACATCTCTTAGCCAATCTCCAAAAAGATTAATTGAGAGAGCCAGAGCTAATAGAGTAACAGCAGGAAAAAGCAGTATCCACCATTCACCAGAAAAAAGAAAATCCTGGCCAATCCGGATAAGAGTTCCTAGGCTCGGCTTTGTGCTTGGCACACCCACTCCCAGAAAAGACAAAGTTGCCTCAGCAATTATTGCAAGTGCAAATGTTATTGTGGCGATTACCAAAACTGGACTTAAAACATTTGGCAAAATATGCTTAACAATAATTTGATTTTTGCTAAGGCCTATCATTTTTGCCGCGGTAACATATTCCTTCTCCTTTTCAACAAGTGTCGAGCCCCTTACAGTTCTTGCAAAAGGCACCCATTCTGAAAGGCCAATAGACAAAATCAATACCGAAATAGACATTTCATAGCGGAGGTCAGGTGGTAAAATACCTTTTGCAACTCCATAAATTAACATAGCGACCAAGATCGAAGGAAACGTCATTTGTATATCTGCAAATCGCATAATGATTGAGTCAATCCATCCACCCAGAAAGCCTGCTATTAATCCAAGGAAAACACCCATTATTAATGCAAGCAAAACAGCCATTAAGCCCACAAATAATGAAATACGAAGGCCATATAGAATGGTAGAAAATAGGTCTCTGCCTTGGTCATCAGTTCCTAGAAAAAAAATCTCTCCGGTAAATTCATTGGGCTCTAATGGCGGTGTAAACCCATTCATTAGGTTGAGGCTTGAAGGGTCAAAAGGATTTGTTGGTGCAATGAAATTTGCAAAAATAGCTGCCACAAAAATCAGAGAGATTGTAATAAAGGATACAATTGCAACTGGGGCATTCCGAAAATGATAAAAAAAGTCCGATTGCAAAAACCTTTCCATAATTTATGCCTTATCTCTCAATCCGGAATCGCGAAGCCTGGGGTCAATGAAAAAATAACTTAAATCAACAATTAGATTTATTAGAACAAATGCAAAACCAACAAGTAATAGGTAGGCACTCATCACAGGTATATCGACAAAATACACTGCGTTTATAAATAGAAGTCCTACACCCGGCCATTGAAATACTGTCTCAGTAATAATTGCGAAAGCAATAACAGAACCAAGTTGAAGCCCACCAATGGTAATAATTGGAATTAAAATATTAGGTAGGGCATGAAAATAATATACTGCTTTATTTTTGAGGCCTAATGCACGGGCAAGACGAATGTAATCTTGTCGAAGCACCTCTAACATCTCGGAACGGGTAAGCCTCATTATCAATGTCATTTGATAAAGGCCCAATGTAATTGATGGAAGTACGAGTGACTTTAGACCACTGATCGTCAAAAACCCTGTTTTCCACCACCCTAAACCAACCACTTCGCCACGACCAAAAGATGGCAACCAGTTCAATTCAACAGAAAAAATCCAAATTAACAATACCCCAATTAGAAAAGTTGGTAGCGACACCCCTATTAAAGATGATGAAAGAATAAAATTTGTAACAACACTTCCTCGATTAATTGCAGTGTAAATTCCAAGCAATACACCAAATATAGTTGCAAAGACAGCTGAGGTTAAAGCTAATTCTAAAGTAGCTGGCAAACGAGAACCAATTAATTCAGCAACAGGGAGAGCTCCTCGATAAGAATTACCGAAATCAAACTGAACAGCTTTCCATAAAAAATTAAAATACTGAACATGTATGGGGTCATTTAGGCCGAGAGCATCCTCGAGTGCCGCACGTTGAGCAACAGTTGCTTCTTGACCCATTAAACTTTCTACAGGATTGCCTACGAATCGAAAAATAAGAAAGGAAATAAGCGCAACGAAAAGCAGCACTAAAATAGCCTGTAGAAACCTATTTAAAATGATTAAAATCATGCAGATTTTTAAGTATATTAACCAGCCCCACTTTGAGGCTGGTTAAAACTTTTCCAATTAATTGAATTTGAGGAATTGGAAATGTGGTGTGTCCTCAGGTTGAACAGCGAAATCTATATCTTTTCTCATACCCCAATTTAGAACCTGATTATGAATTGGGAGATACATCTGTGCTTTCTGAACTTCAGCCCAAATATCCGAAATAGTCCCATCTCTTTTTTTCAAATTGGTTTCAGATTCAAGACTTACAATCATATCATCAACACTAGCGTTGGAATAACCAGTCGGATTCCATGAGCCTCTTTCATTAGTTTGCGTATGAACTAGGTAGTTAAAAATGTAATGTGAGTCGAACGTTGGCACTCCCCAACCAAGCATATAAAAATCAGCCTCCCCGCCTTTAGCAATAGGAAAATGCTGTGCTTTGGGCTTTGCGTCCAAAGTTACATTTATACCAATTTTAGCCATCATGCCAACAGTCGCCTGACAAATTGCTTCGTCGTTGATGTAACGATCATTTGGGCAGTTAAGTACTATGCTAAAGCCATTTTTAAACCCTGCATCTTCCATCAGAGATTTTGCCTTATCCAAGTCGTATTTTGGGTATTTATTCAGGGCTTCACTCCAGCCATTTACAAATGGAGGCATGATGACCCCAGTTGGGTCTGATTGACCACGCATCACAATTTTCTTAATTGAATCACGATTTATGGCAATATTCATGGCCTGACGTACCTTCAAATTTGAAGTAGGGCCATTTTTTGTGTCTAATCCGAAAAAGATAACACGGTTTTGTGCTGCTGTAGCAAGTTGTAGATTTGTGGAGGAGCTAACCCGACCAAGATCTTGAACAGGAACGTCTTGAATAATGTCAACTTCCCCGGATAGAAGGGCAGCGACACGAGTTGCCGATGACTGAATCGGGGTATAAATGATTTTCGTCACCTGATTAGGGTAAATATCTTTTCCCCAATAATTTGGATTAGATTGAAGAACGGTCTTTTCATCGACCGCTCTACTAACAAGCATAAAAGCGCCGGTGCCATTCGTGTTCATTGTTGCAAAATTTGTCTCGCCTTTTGCCACATCATGAGGGGTTGTAACTTGATTATCTTCAGACCAGCCTTTGTCCATCATAAACATGTTTGTCAGATTGTTTATCAGAAGGGGATTTGCGCCGTTAGTTTCGATGTCAACAGTATGACTATCAACAGCACGAACATCTTTTACTGATGATAATAATTCCTTCATTTCAGAACCATTGGCTTTTGCTCGATTGAGAGAAAAAACAACATCCTCAGAATTAAATTTAGAGCCGTCATGAAAGACAACACCCTTTCGTAATTTAAAGCGCCAAATACTAGGATTATCTTTTAATGCTACCCATTCAGTAGCCAGAGATGGTATTATAGAACCTGCCATGTCTCGTTGAAGCAAGGTGTCGTAAATCTGATGCGATAATGTATGAGTAGGACCCTCATTCTGAGCGTGAGGATCCATAGTAATAGAATCACCCGCTCTGGCCCATCGAATTGTCTCTGCAGAAGCTGGTGCTGCAGTTGCCGTTATAATAGCAACAGTTGTAAGCAAACGCTTAATCATAGTTTCTCTCCCTCAGTAATATTTCTTTTAACGGAACGTTACTATGAAAAACTATTATCCTCAAATAACAAAGCACAAAACCAAAAATATTTTATGGAAGGTTTGTCTTAATCTATGGAAAGTTCAAGGTTTAAGAGCCAAAAACTAAACTCTTTTCAAATCAAGCTCCCTTCTGATCTAAAAATCTAATTATCAAAATAATCAGCGCACTCGGTGCGCATTTTTCGAGCCTCGGAGCTGGAAAATCAAAAGTGGATCAGCCAAGATTTTGATAGTTGAGCATATTTATTCATATTATTAAGTATAAATATAGTATAATTGACCCTTAATTTGGCACGTTTGACAGGCATTAGTTCTTTCCATTCCTAGCCTAGCTTTAAACCACTTTTTGGCGGCTACGGTGCCTTCATCTCTGCGCATTTATCAGCATTTAAGACCTCTGCATATAAGGTAAATATTAGGCACCTTTGCTAAGCTTTACGCCTTTAAATTTTTGCCTCCGTTAATGGGAAGATAGATATTGACGTTATTAAATTTATATTTGTTTTTTTTAAAAAAGGGGGGGCGGGTAATGCGATACCCACATTTTCTGGCTTTGATAATAACGCTTGCCATTATAGCTGGAACAAATGCAGCCTTCGCTAGCGATGCAGATACCTACCGGCGAAAAGCTGAGGCTGCCTTTGCAGGGGAGCGTTATTTGGAAGCTGCGACTTATGCAAGCCAACTTTTGGGAGAAAACAGCTCTGACAGGCCTATGCACATCTTACTGGTACGAGCTTTGGATAAAATGGGGGCTAGCCGGCAACATGTTTCAGATTTATACAGCCAAGCCTTGGAAATTTATCCAACTGATGCTAAATTACTCGCTTTTGCAACTGGATTTTATCGCCGTGTAGGCTCAGAAGTGTATGCAGAAAAGCTGAGCAACATGTTCGATAGATCCTGTGTCTTCAATTGCACCCAAATTCTAAACCGAAGTAACGCTGAGCGCTAATGCATCAAAGCTAACAACTTAATCAGCTTAGGCCTGCTAACACCTCCAAATGGGCAGTGATGCTTTGTTCCAGACCTTGTAAATCATACCCCCCTTCAAGCAAGCTAAGTAGCCCGCCTGCACTTGTTTGCTGGACAAGTTCTATGATGTCTCTTGTTAGGGCGGCAAAATCTTCCGCCTCGATATTTAAACCACCAAGTGGGTCACAACTATGCGCATCAAACCCTGCGGAAATGATAATTAGGTCGCAACGCTTTGCAGCAATAAAGGGAAGCAGAACCTCACGCCAACCGGCTAAAAAATCCTCCCCCCCTGCACCTTCAGCCAAGGGGAGATTCCGGATATTTTCAAACGCACCGCGCTCCTCAGGCGCGCCTGTACCGGGATATAGTGGCATTTGATGAGAGGAAGCATAGAAAAGATGTGGCTCGTTCCAAAATGCAGCTTGCGTGCCATTACCATGATGCACATCAAAATCCAGCACTGCCACTCGCTTTGCGGCCCACCTCTTCATCGCGTGACAAGCAGCTATCGCAGCATTGGAGAATAGGCAAAACCCCATTGCAAGTTCGGGCTCCGCGTGATGACCAGGGGGACGCATGGCACTGAAGACAGCGCGTTCTCGCCCTGACATGACCTTATCAACACCAATTAAAGCCGCCCCTACCCCGCGCAAGGCAGCTTCCAGACTATCTGGCCCAGCATAGGTATCCCCATCCAATTGAACCAGCTTTCCATCGGCAAAGTCATGCCCATCAAGCATACCAAAAATCATATCCAGATAACGTGTGCTATGCACTAAAGCTAACTCATCACGGCTAGCTACAGGTGCACCTTCCACAGGCAGGCCAGATGCGTTTACAGCAGCCATTACAGCATGATAACGCTCGGCTCGTTCTGGATGGCCGGCTGGTGTTTGATGGCGGCCAGCACTTTCATCGCTTAAAATTATTGCCATAATTGGAGTCCTAAATTGCGGGAGTTCAAGTGAACCGAAATTTAGAGGTCTGTGCAAGCGAGTAATTGATTCTTTTTTGAGGCCTTTGAAAGTTTTTTAAGACTTCCTGCTATTGTTTTTTGTAAAAAAACGCTTTTATTGGGATTTTTATTTGTTTTTGCATAAATTTTGTTCAATTTAAAAATAAAATGCTTATTTTTTATACAAATATTTTAATTTTACATAATTTTTTATCCTTCTCTGGCGAGGCGAAGGGGGATCAATAGACTAGCCCAAATTTTGACCGCGTGAATTAGCTTTGGGGAGTATTATGTCGAACTCAATAAGTGGAATTATGTTAGCTATTGGGCTTATATTTTGGCCGGAATTAGCTTTGGCCAGTGTGGATACAGGTGATACTGCTTGGATTTTAACCGCCACTGCATTGGTGCTATTTATGACATTGCCGGGATTGGCTCTATTTTATGCCGGACTTGTTCAGCCAAAGAATATCGTATCAGTGTTAATGCATCATTTCGCGATTGCGTGTCTAATGTCGGTATTATGGGTAGTTGCCGGCTATTCACTTGCCTTTTCGGGCGATGGTGCGTATTTGGGCGATTTAGGCAATCTGTTCATGACCGCGGTAACTATCGATAGTTTATCTGGAACCATCCCAGAAAGCTTATTTGGGGCATTTCAGATGACGTTTGCAGTGATTACCCCTGCTTTAATTATTGGGGCATACGTCGAGCGTATCCGTTTTTCTGCTGTTCTAATTTTTTCTGGCCTATGGTTACTTTTTGTATATGCACCTGTTACCCATTGGGTTTGGGGCGGGGGTTTTATGGCAGCTATGGGCGTCATGGATTTTGCTGGCGGTATTGTTGTTCATGCTACTGCTGGCACAGCGGCGCTCGTCGCCGCTGTGGTTATTGGGCATCGCCGCAACTTCCCAGCAGGAGTTCAGCCGCCTCATAGCCCCGTTCTAACCATGGTCGGCGCCTGTATGTTATGGGTTGGCTGGTTTGGCTTCAATGGCGGCTCGGCCCTTGCTGCGGGTCAAGGGGCGGCAATGGCCTTGTTGGTAACACATATTTCAGCTGCTGTAGCGTCTCTTGTGTGGATGGTTATCGAATGGAAGAAATTTGGTCGTCCATCCCTCGTCGGTGTCGCAACGGGTATGGTTGCAGGCTTAGCAACCGTAACACCTGCCTCTGGCTTTATTGGGGTGCCGGGCGGCATTATCCTTGGCCTGGTTGGGGGTTATTTCTGTTATTTTGCGGTAGATATTATCCGCAATCGTCTTAACATTGATGACAGCTTAGATGTTTTTGCCGTGCATGGTGTTGGTGGTATTTTGGGTAGCTTGCTAGTCGCTATTTTAGCAACCAACACTTTCTCAGGTCTTGGTCTAGCGGAAGGGATGAGCATTGCTTCACAGCTTACTGTGCAAGCGATAAGCGTCGGCATTACGGTAATTTGGACGGCTATAGCCAGCTATGTGATTTTTAAAATTACAAGCGTGTTTGGTGGCCTGAGGGTAACCGATGATGATGAACTTGAAGGGCTTGATATCGCCCAACATGGTGAGCGAGGCTATCATAATACCTAACTGTTTTAGCCTATAAAAAATCTAATTAGACGCCTCGTTTTACCTCGTTAGGGCAAGGCGTTTTGCCATTCTTCTATCACTTGACTATCTGTTTCTTCCTTTGAACGCAATTCGCACAAATCAGCTTTATTAAGATAACAAGATAGCGCCCATACAGCCATCGCACGTAAGCGTGAATCCGAATGCTTAAGATAGGGTTTGACAAGCGGTATAAGGCTGGGCTGGGCTGCATTTCCTGCCGCTATCAACACATTGCGCATAAAACGCAAATAACCTGTTCTTTTGACAGGCGTTTTCGAGAAGAATGTGCGGAATTCTCTATCATCAAAGCGGAGTAAGACAGACAAATTTGGCAAAATTTTATCTCTAGAGGCAAGCTTTATATCGTTGGACGCAACCGCAAACTTATTCCAAGGACAAACAGCCAGACAATCATCACAGCCAAATACACGATTTTGCATCGGTGTCCTGAGTTCTAGCGGGATATGTCCATCATATTCGATAGTAAGGTAGGATATACAGCGCCGCGCATCAAGCTTGTAGGGCGCGGGGAATGCATTGGTTGGGCAAATATCAAGACAGGAGGTGCAACTACCACAATTATCTTTTTCAGGCATATCAGGTTCTAATTTGCCACTTGTCAGTATCGTTCCTAGAAACAACCAAGAGCCAAACTCGCGAGAAACAAGGTTGGTATGTTTGCCCTGCCATCCCAAACCAGCACGAGCAGCAAGAGGCTTTTCCATTAACGGCGCTGTATCAACAAAAATTTTTACCTGCCAGCCTGATTGAGCATGCAATTGTGCGGCAATTTGCTTTAACCGTCCTTTGAGCACTTCATGATAGTCCCGCCCGCGCGCATAGACAGATATATTGGCTTTATGCCGATGTTCCAACGTCTCTAGCGGATTATGATCAGGACCATAATTACAGCCAAAAATAATCGCTGTTTGGGCCTCGTTCCACATAGCTTGGGGCGTGTGGCGGCGCTGACGCGTCTCTTCTAGCCAACGCATCTCCCCATGGTGGCCCGCATCAACGAACGCATCCAAACCTTTACCAACAGGCGCCGGCAAGCGTGCCTCTGTTATTTGACAACTTTCGAAGCCATATTTGCGGCCACGCGCCGTAATCCAGCTCTTTAATTGCCCAGATATGTTATCTTTTACCATTTTTCTATCGCCGTTTTTTTATCAAAGCGTGTCGATATCTCCACGCGCCTGTTCAGCATGAAAACCTGCAGCAAAATCAGCTAATTGCCCTTGCTCAATAGCATGGCGCAAACCGGCCATTAAATCCTGATAATATCTCAGATTATGCCAAGTAAGGAGCATTAAGCCTTGAATTTCGTCTGCTTTAAATAGGTGATGTAAATAAGCACGGCTGAATTTAGTACAAGCAGGGCAACTACATTCACTATCAAGGGGGCGTGTATCTTCAGCATGACGAGCGTTGCGAATATTCACAGCTCCTCTGCGCGTAAAGCCTTGTGCTGTGCGCCCAGAGCGCGTTGGCAATACGCAATCAAACATATCCACTCCACGCATGACTGCCCCGACAATGTCGCTAGGCTTACCAACGCCCATCAAATAGCGTGGCTTATCTTCTGGCATCATCGGTGTGGTGAAATCAAGCGTCTGGAACATCAATTCCTGCCCTTCTCCTACAGCTAACCCGCCAATAGCATAGCCTTCAAATCCAATGTTTGTTAGGCGATTGATAGATTTCTGACGAAGTTCTTCAAAGACAGAACCCTGCAAAATGCCAAATTGGCCATAGCCTGCACGCGCAACAAAAGCATTACGTGATCGCTCTGCCCAGCGCATGGAAAGGGCCATGCTTTTTTCAGCCTCTTTTTTGGTGCAAGGATAGGGGGTGCATTCATCAAAAGCCATTGTAATGGTGGCATCCAGCTTATGCTGAATCTCTGTTGAACTCTCGGGGGTCAATTTATGACGACTACCGTCAAGATGGGATTTAAAGGTGACCCCTTCTTCGTCTATTTTACGAAGTGGACCTAACGACATTACCTGAAACCCGCCAGAATCGGTTAGAAGTGGCCCGTCCCAGCCCATTAATTTACGCACGCCCCCTAGTTTTTCAATCCGAGCTGCGCCAGGACGCAACATCAAATGATAGGTATTAGATAAAATAATTTGTGCACCAGTTTCGGCTACCTGCCATGGCATCATCGCCTTTACAGATGCGGCTGTGCCTACCGGCATGAATACTGGCGTATTGACTGCCCCCCACGCGGTTTGTAAAATACCGCGCCGCGCCTTGCCATCGGTTGCCTGAATAGTAAAATCAAATGCTAGCTTTTTGATTTTGGGCTGTTTATATGACATCCATTCTAGCTCCGGTTCTTTTTAAGTTTATTTTGGCACGCTTTTAGAGACTGTTTTATTCACACAGGTAAGCAAGCAGGCATCCCCATAACTAAAAAAGCGATATCCCTGTTCTATAGCATAATGATAGGCAGACAAAATCTGTTCATGACCAGAAAAGGCGCTAACCAGCATGAGTAAAGTTGAGCGAGGCAGATGAAAATTAGTGAGCAACATATCTGCGACACCAAACTGATAGCCCGGCGTGATAAAAATATCTGTGTCACCGATAAATGGGGCTAGATCTCCATTGGCCTGATAAGCCGCCTCTAAAATTCTTAAACTAGTGGTGCCAACACATATAATGCGCCCTCCCCTGTCCTTTGTTTCCTGAATAGAGGTGACAACGCCTCCGCTAACCTCGCCCCATTCAGAATGCATCCGGTGCTGGTGGATAGCGTCCACTTTAACCGGCAAAAATGTTCCTGCTCCAACATGCAAAGTAACCTCGCTAAAACGAACCCCTTTTTTTATTAAACGCTGTTTCAAGCTATTGGTAAAATGCAAGCCAGCTGTCGGGGCGGCTACTGCACCAGTGTGACGTGCAAAGACCGTTTGATAGTCTTGTTTATCTTCGTCATCAGCGCCATCTGGGCGTTTTATGTAGGGAGGTAAGGGCATCGCCCCAATAGCCTCGATAGCAGCGTCTAGGTTTGCACCAGAGAGGTTAAAACGTAGCTTGACCACACCATCTTCTAATTTCTGAGCTACCTCAGCAAATAAGCCATCTTCAAAGGAGATTATTGTACCGGAAACAAGTTTCTTAGCTGGCTTAGCAAAGGCCTGCCAACTATCGCTAGCTTCACGCTTATGCAGAGTGAAACGAATACGCCCCTTGCCTTTGCACCCGATTAATTGAGCAGGAATGACGCGGGTATTATTGACAATCAGCAAATCACCTGAACGCAACAAATCCGGTAAATCAGCAATTAAATGGTTCGTAAAACGCTCCCCCTGAGGATAAAGCAAACGTGCCGCCTCCCTGGGGTCAGCTGGTTTTTGCGCAATTGCCTCTGCTGGCAATTCAAAATCAAAATCAGATAGCTTATCAAGCATAAGAACCACGAAAGAAGAAGCGCTAGAAGATCTGAATAATGCCTGCAACCGCGCCAGCTTTATCGGTAACCACCAGACATTGAATTCTAGCATCTGTCATAAGCTCTTCAGCTGAACCTAGGGGCATGTCAGCGAGAATTGTTTGCGGTGCAGGATTCATTACGTCACGTGCTTTGGTTTCTGAAAGGCTACCCCCTTCAACCAACATCCGCCGCAAATCACCATCGGTAATAATCCCTTGGAGCTTATCAGTTGCCCCTATCAGCGCTAGCCCCAAACGCCCTTCCGTCATTCTCAAAATCACATCTGTCATCGGCGTATCTGCGCTAACAAAGGGCAATTCATGCGTGCGCATTACATCGCCTACGGTATTTAATAGCTTTTTGCCAAGCTTACCGCCCGGATGGGTAGCGGCAAAATCAACAGATTGGAAACCTCGTTCGCGCATCAATAATATGGCAAGCGCATCCCCTAGAACCAACGTGGTAAGCGTAGAGGTGGTTGGCGCTAGATTAAGCGGACATGCCTCTTTATCCACTGCGGCATCCAAACAGATAGAAGCCGCCCTACCAAGAGATGAATTTAGGTGCCCAACAATTGCAATAATCTTCACCTCTAAACGCCGTAAAGCAGGCAGTAAGCGCACAATCTCCTCTGTCTCGCCAGAATAAGAGATAAGGACCATCACATCACCTTTACGCACAACCCCAAGATCGCCATGCATAGCTTCAGCAGGATGCAAAAACACAGAAGGAGTGCCGGTTGAAGATAGGGTCGCAGATATTTTACGTCCAACCAGACCTGATTTTCCCATCCCGCAAACAATTACACTTCCTTGAGCAGATAAAATCATATCACGGGCATGGTGCAGGGCAGTGTCGCATCGCCCTTGCAGATCTCGCAAAGCCACTTGATACACATCAAACATGGTGGTTAGGATTTCATCTGCTTTATCTGCCATCACTTCTTGCTCTCTTATATAATGCACTCCAAATAGGAATTAATCCCAAACGCATGCACCCTCGCTTGTTGTCTAACAGGATCAGAAGAAAAAGGCGAATATTTTAACCATAATGGCTGTCAGCTATCATAGCTTCGGCGCGTTCCAAATCTTCTGGCCGATTAACATTTAGAAACGGGTCAGGATTATCGTGAAAATCTATAATTGCGGTCGAATAAAAAGCCGTAAAATCATCAATTTTGCGCAAACCATCCTCAGTGAGGGCAGTGCGCAAATGACCCCGAAGCGATACTGGCCACAAGCCAAAGACAGGATGACGTCGCCCGTTCGATCTCGCTTGCGCTAATATAGCCTTCTGCTTACCCATTCCGGCAGCCAGCCTTTGGGCTAAATCTGCAGGGATAAAAGGGGCGTCTGTTGCACAAGATAGCAAATACAAAACATCCACATGATGGTAAGCTAGATAATCTAGGCAAGCCAGAATACCCGCTAGCGGCCCCGGATACCCCCCAATGTTATCTGGAACAATTGGGAGTCCAGTTGCTTGATATTGAACGGCATCCCCATTTACATTTAGCAACCGAACAGAATGCTGAGATGTTGCTGATAATTGCCAATCCAGAACCGAGCGCCCACCAATTTTAAGCAATGCCTTTGCCCTGCCCCCCATACGCTGCGCCAACCCGCCAGCCAAATAGCCCACTGCAATATCATTTTGATCATTCATTTTGAGCACTAAGCCTATCTATTTTGCTCATAATAGGCCCGCTGCGCGGAAGCTTTTTCAGAGAAATCTCCTGCGTTCTTTGCGGTATCCAGTTGGTCAAAAATTATACGCTCTGTGCCAGAAAGCGCGATAAAACGGCTTCCTCTTGCGCGGCCTATTAGGGTGAGGCCCGACAGCTGAGCAAGCTCTACCCCTTTTTGGGTAAAGCCAGACCTAGAGACCAAAATAGGCACCTCCATCAGCACTGTTTTGATAACCATCTCACTGGTTAGCCTGCCAGTGGTGTAAAAAACCTTATCATGGCCAGAAATTTTGCTTAAAAACATATGCCCGGCAATTTTATCTACGGCATTATGACGGCCAATATCCTCAATATAGACAAGCGGACGCTTCGGCGTACATAAAACACACCCATGTATCGCCCCGGCCTTCAAATAAAGGCTCGGCACAGTATTTATCTGTTTGGATAGAGCGATGAGTTGGCTGGTTGATAACTGGGTATCCGAGGCTAGCGATACCGCCTCAAATCTCTCCATAATATCCCCGAATACTGTGCCTTGGGCACACCCGCTAGTGCGTATTTTTTTTTGCATCTTGGCTTCATAATCAGTTTCACGAGCCGTCCGGACAACTACTACATCAACATCATCATCATAATCAATGCTTATGATAGCATCGTCGCGTTTCAACATATTTTGGTTAAATAAGAAGCCAACCGCCATTTCTTTTGGCCTATCCCCAAGTGTCATGGCTGTGATAATTTCTTGACGGTTAAGGTAAATGGTTAGCGGACGCTCTTGCACAACCGGCAGGCTGATAGGCTGACCTTGTGCATCGAGACCCTGCAAATTAGCTGTCAGCCCGTTTCTATCGGGTTCAGGAGCAATATCGAAGCTGCTCATCGCTGAATATCCTCTAAAACTTTGTTAGGCTTGTGCCTTTATGCACCCCACTCTATCAGATGGCAAACAGGGAAGCTAATAACAAGTTCAAAACAGCGCTAGTTTGCGTAAAACATTATATTTCTATATGTTTAGGGAACATAAATATTGATGTAAATTATTGTCTGGCTAGCATTCTTTTTATGTAAGATAATAAGCCAGCTCATAAGAGTTAATTATGAAACTTCATTTTGTTGCCTCCACCCACGAAGAATCTATAAACCGGCAAGACGCACTGAGCCAACAATACGGGCAGTATAGCGTTGAGCAAGCGGACGTTATTGTTGTCTTAGGCGGTGATGGACAAATGCTTCACACGATGCGCGAGAGTATCAGACATGGGAAGCCCCTTTTTGGGATGAATTGTGGACGTGTTGGCTTTTTAATGAATGATTTCAGCGATGCTGATTTGCTAGAGCGTATTAAAACAGCGGAAACAGCCCCGTTGCACCCGCTACGTTTGCACGCAACAGATATTAGCGGAGTTACCCATTCGGCGATTGCCATTAATGAAGTCTCCTTATTACGCCAAACCCACAATGCAGCGCATTGTGCGATTTATATAAATGACGTACTGGAAATGGATATGTTAGTCTGTGATGGGGTGTTGGTTGCTACCCCGGCCGGCTCTACCGCCTATAATTTATCTGCACATGGCCCAATTCTTCCCATTGGAGCTGATTTGCTTGCCCTGACCCCTATTTCCCCTTTCCGGCCGAGAAGGTGGCGCGGCGCTCTGTTGCCAGCGGGAAGCAAGGTTCGTTTTGAAGTGCTAGAAGCTGATTTTCGCCCGCAATCCGTAACTGCAGATAATATAGAATTTCGTGATATCGGTAGCGCCGTTGTCACTCAAGATGATACCATCACTATCCCGCTTCTTCATGATGAGGGACATGGGCTGTCCAAGCGGATTATTTCTGAGCAATTTGCAGCTTAACGCTTTGACAGCATGTCAGTTTCCTTATAAACAAAATCGGGCCAGTCCTCCAGTTGCTTTAAAAACTGGTCTATTTCACCAAACAAGCGGCGCACTATCTCTGGTAATTCGTTCAGCAATTCATGGCGTGCGTCGGGAAAGAGCAATTGTCTATGATGTGGCAAATGCCGAAGCATCTGTTTCGCTCGCGCGAGATTAACCACCTGTTCATCTCCTGCTAAGAGCGTTAAGATAGGAATATTAATTAGCGCCATCCATTCTGGGTTTAAGCTCGTCTGTTTACAGGCGTCAAAAGCTGCAGATATCCACCCAACTGAGGGACGAAATCGGCGTAATTCAGGGTGCTTTTCGAAAATCTGATATTGCCTATCATAGCCTTCCGGATAACGGGTTAGTACATTATCTAGCTGGAAGCGCCGTGCTTCTTCTAGCGGCGTGATCCGGCTAAAAGGTGCTAATTTTTGACTATAGCCAAAGCTAATTAGGAGACGTGATAGAGCGCGTGTAAACCAAATAGGAGGGGAAAGTGGGACTATCATCGGAGATAGCAAAATAGCCGCTTTTACCTGCTGTTGATAAAGATGGGCAGTACGCAGGGCAAAATACCCCCCCATAGAATGTCCTAAAATATAAAACTGTTTTTCTAAAAAACCAGCCTCTGCCAGAAACAAATTAAGCGCCTGCATATGCTGGCTAAAATGCGTGCAATGTACCAATTCTGGCAGGCTCCCCAGATGACCAGAGCGCCCCTGTCCTGGCCAGTCAATGGTAAGGCAACTATAGCCTCGTTTAACCAGACGGCGAACTGTTAATGCATATTTTTCACAAAACTCTGTAAAGCCTGGCAGAATCAAAAAATAGCCCCTAAAAGGGGCCGTTGTTGGCCAGAAATGTGCCCGCAAAGGATAGGGACGCTCGATAGTAGCTGGAAATATGATATCTTCCCCACCCAACTTACCCACAAAGCTGTCATCGTATTGTTCTTTATTACTGTCTATCTTACCTGTCTTCATTTGCGTTTATTCTTCAAGATTATTACTGAATAGCCGCTTCGTATAGAGCTGTTTGTCCCCTTTCCATATCAAAGCCGCTCGCTTGGCGAGCCCACATCGTAGCATAAAGCCCTTCCATAGCAATAAGGTCTGCATGGGTGCCGCGCTCAGCTATCTGACCTTCTCGCATTACCAGAATCTCATCACAATCAACAACTGTTGATAGACGGTGCGCAATAATAAGCGTTGACTGGCTTTTTGATACCTCATTTAACGCAGATTGTATCTGTTTTTCTGTCTGGCTATCTAGTGCAGAAGTAGCCTCATCAAACAGAAAAATAGATGGTTTTTTCAAAATTGCTCTGGCAATTGCAACCCGTTGTTTCTCGCCGCCAGACAATTTTAAGCCTCGCTCGCCAACCAAGGCATCATACCCTTCTGGTAATTGCTTAATAAAGCTGTCTATAGAAGCAAGTTTAGCTGCTTCTTCTATCTCCGCTTGGCTAGCCTCTGCACGGCCATAATTAATGTTGTAACCGATACTAGCATTAAACATGACACTATCTTGCGGCACGACGCCGATAGCCCTCCTTACACTCGCTTGCTGGACGTCTTGGACATTCTGGCCATCTATTTCGATAGAGCCTTTTTGAGGGTCATAAAAACGAAATAACAGCCGCGAGATTGTCGATTTTCCAGCCCCACTTGGCCCAACAATCGCAACTTTCTTGCCTGCCGGTACAGTAAAGCTAACCCCTTTTAAAATAGCCCTGTCCTTATAGGCAAAATGAACATCTTTAAATTCTATCTGCGCATCTTGGAGGATTAGGCTCACAGCTCCTTGTTTATCCTGAACATCAGGATGCTCGTCTAGTAAGCCAAACATCCGTTCCAAATCGATTAAAGATTGGCGGATTTCTCGATAGACCCATCCCAAAAAATTCAAAGGCAAATATAATTGCAAAAGATAGGTATTTACAGCTACAAAATCGCCAACGCTTAGCTTGCCAGCTTGAATATCGTTTCCAGCTATACCCATTATCAGAACAAGACCAATCGCTATAACCGCCCCTTGCCCAATATTCACTGCCGCTAGCGAGGTGCGTGACAGCACTGCCGCATCTTCATATTGACGCATAGAAACATTGAAACGTTTTGCTTCATGCTCTTCAGCGTTAAAATATTTGACTGTTTCGTAATTAATTAGGCTGTCCACAGCCTTAGTTGCAGCTTGCTCATCTGCTTTATTCATTTGCCTGCGGAATTTCATACGCCATTCTGTCACCTTTATGGTGAACAGGGCATAAATCGTAACCGTTGCAAAAGTAATTACCGCGTATGGCCAACCAAACATAGCCCAGAGGAGGATGCTAACAAGTACCAGTTCAATCAAAAGCGGTACCACCTCAAAGGCGGCGCTGGTCATAATAAATTCCATTCCCTTTGCGCCGCGTTCAATCGCACGTGTTAACCCGCCCGTTTGCTTGTCCAAATGAAAGCGCATTGACAATAAATGCAAATGCCGAAATGCAGTCATTGCCGCCCCTCGGACGGCACGTTGAGCCACACGGCTAAAAAGATATTCTTTGCCTTCTGAAAAGACCTGCTGACCAAGTCGGCTAAGCGCATAGGCGCCTAAAATATACCACAGGATAAGCGCTGAGAAACCCACATCACCATTAACATAATCTACCGCACCTCCATATAATAGCGGGGTAAAAATATTAGATGATTTGGCCAACACCAGACAAGTAAAGGCCCCAATAATGCGATAGCGAATTTGCTTATTACCGCGCGGTGCGGCATAGCTAGCAATTTCCAATAATAATGCTAATATGGTCCGATTAGGCAGGGAAGATTTTGAATTTGGGTTGGGCAGGTTATCAGACATTAGGCGACTGAAAAACTCTCACCACACCCGCATTTAGCTGTTTCATTAGGATTATTAAAAGTAAAAGAGGAAGCAAACTTATCTTCTTGCCAATCCATCTCCGAGCCGATCAAAAACATAACGGCAGCTGGATCAATGAAAATAGTTACCCCTTTTTCTTCGATTTTATCTTCAAAAGGCTTTTGTTCTTGCGCAAATTCAATCTGATATTGCAACCCAGAACAACCCGCCGTTTTAATGCCGACACGCAGACCAATAGCCGCGCTCTCAGATCCCTTCTTTATCAGCTTCTTGACTTGCAAAGCGGCCGCGTCTGTTAAGGTCAGGATAGGTTTATCAAATTTTGCATTCATTTTCGTCGAAATAGCACTTCATTGAACGTTAATTAATTTACAGCGTTTAATTTACGGCACGCAATATTGTGTGCGATCTAATAATATCAGAAATCGAAATCAAGCGCTAGTTTAGCATCTTCACTCATTCGCTCAGGCGTCCAAGCTGGGCTCCAAACAAGTGTCACAGATACGCACCCCACCGCATCTATCTGCGCCACAGCATCCGCTACCATTTGAGGAATTTCGCCCGCCACAGGACAGCCAGGAGCTGTTAAAGACATACTGATTTTGACGTTTCCATTAGCCTGACATACTACTTCATAAATCAACCCCAAATCATAAATATTTACCGGGATCTCAGGGTCTTTTACTGTCTTTAATGCCGCGATCACCTGTCCCTCGTCAGAAGCTATGGGATGCTCGAGGGGGACACCCGCATGCACGGTATAGCCAGATGAGGTATCGGGCAGGAAATCTGCCAACCTCGGCCCGTTTTCATCAAAGATATTATCTTTGCCGCTCATTATTTTTAGCCTTTAAAAATCCGGTTAACTTTTTCCAAAGACTCTGCAAGCTGGTCGAAGTCTGAGCGTTGATTATACACAGCTACAGATGCCCGCGCCGTAGAGCTAAGCCCATAGAATTTCATCAAGGGCTGAGCGCAATGATGACCCGCGCGTATGGCTACTCCATCTTGGTCAATCAGGGTAGCAATATCATGCGGATGCACTTCATCAAGGGTAAAAGAAATAACCCCCGATTTGCCTAAAGCTTGACCAATAAAATTCAACCCCTCAACTGCCGCTAGGCGTTGATGGCCATAGCGCAATAAATCCATTTCGTGATCGCGCAAGGCTTCCATACCGATAGATTGTACAAAATCGATTGCGGCGCCCAGTCCGATAGTCTCAGCAATAGGCGGTGTCCCAGCCTCAAAACGGTGCGGCGGCAACGCATAGGTAGATCTGTCTATTTCCACATCATCGATCATATCACCACCGCCTATAAAAGGAGGCAGTTTTGCCCAAATATCACCTCTACCCCAACAGATACCAATCCCGCTAGGCCCATATAGCTTATGCCCTGAGAAGACATAGAAATCACATCCCAATGCATCAACATCTACAGGCATGTGAGTGACACCCTGACAGCCATCCACCACACAGATTGCTCCATTTTCATGTGCAAGAGCAGCGATTTCCCTCACCGGAAAAACTGTCCCTAACACATTGGAGACGTGCGGAATCGCAATAATTTTAGTTCGCTCGGTAATATATGTTTTAAAAATATTCAGATCAAAACTGCCATCTTCATTTACCGGTGCACCGATGATGCGTGCGCCTACCCTATCCCCCAGTAAATGCCATGGCACTATATTAGCGTGATGCTCAGCCACCGTGATAAGCACTTCATCCCCTTTTCTGAGGTAGGTATTACCATAGGAATGAGCAATCAAATTCAGGCTCATCGTTGCCCCAGAAGTAAAAACCACCTCTGCGGGATCATTTCCATTAATTAAGCTGGAAACCTTACCTCTGACCGCTTCATAGGCATCTGTCGACGCTTCTGATAGATAATGCAGGCCGCGATGCACATTCGCATAGGTTTCTGAATAGGCAGAATTTAAAGCATCTAGGACACTTTGTGGTTTTTGTGAAGAGGCGGCAGAATCAAGATAGACTAGAGGCTTCCCATGCACTTTTGTGCTTAAAATTGGAAATTCACGCCGTATCGCATCTGCATCAAACGGCTTAATGGCCGGTTTCTTGATTTCGGGTGTCATGCCTTAAGCTCCTCGCTGGACTAGCGTCTGCCTAGTGCCCAGTGATCAATTTGTGATGTCATGAAAGCCACAAAATCCGGATCTTTAATTTCATCTAACGTGTCCACCAAAAAAGCATTTATCAACATGTTGCGGGCATCCTCTTCTGCGATACCGCGGCTTTTCAGATAGAACATTAAATTTTCATCAAGTTCACCAACCGTTGCACCATGAGAGCAAACCACATCATCTGCGAAAATCTCTAACTCTGGTTTGGCATCAGCTTCTGCATCACGAGAGAGCAATAGCGCACGGCTCATTTGCTGACCATCGGTTTTCTGAGCATCCGGCGCCACCCGAACTTTGCCTTGAAATACGCCTCGTGCCTTATCATCTAAAACCCCTCGGATAAGCTGGCGTGACGCGCAGTTACGAATTTCATGAGCAACAGAGCTCGTAATATCATGGTGTTGACGATCGCGGCCAAGATAAATAGCGGATTGCGCTAAAGTTGCATCAGAACCTAAAAACAGGCTATGAGTTTCTAGCCGTGATAACGCGCCACCCATCGAAATAGCAAAACTGTTAATTTGGCTATTCTTTCCCATATGCATTTGATTTAAACCGAGATGTGTGGTGTGACTGGCTTCTGCCTGCAGGCGAATATGCTGTAATTTCGCATCATCTGCTACCTCGTACACCATCAAGGGACAAGACAGGCCGGCATTAGAGCTATGCAACTCCGCAACACGTGCCTCTGCCCCTTTTTGCACTCGCACAATAACAAACGGATAGCAGGCACCCTCTTTGCTACTACCCGTATTACTCAAGATGATAGCGGGAAGCGGGGTGTCAATGTCCGCCTTTCCTATATCGATAGCGATAGCACTTGTTTGGTGCATTGCTGACAACGCTGGCAAAAGATGATTATCTGCAAGATGGGTGAAGGCCGCAGCGCGGGCATTATCATCTGCTGCAATATCGGTTATGGATATACCCTCTGGCAGGATGTCTCGCGGCGGATATCGCACCATACTGCCAGAGATTTCAATAAACAGCCCATTTAGTTCTGCTGGACATTTCATGCTATGACCATCAGCGATGGGTACATTGTCACTAGCTGTTATAAATTCTGTTTTTTTTAAATGCGCAAGAGAGGTATATTTCCAAGCTTCGTTGCTGTTATCTGGCCAGCCATGGCTATCAAGATAAGTTTTGGCTTTTTCACGCTGTTCAGGCCAGCTAATGATTTCAGATAATTTATGCGGCATCGACCAACCCCGCATAACCATTTTTTTCAACTTCAAGCGCAAGCGACTTATCACCAGATTTGATGATACGTCCACCAGCTAAAATATGCACAAAGTCCGGTATGATATGCGATAACAGGCGCTGATAATGCGTGATGACCAACATCCCGCATTCCCCACTACGCTGGGCATTAACTCCGTCTGACACAATCTTCAGTGCATCCACATCCAACCCCGAATCTGTTTCATCCAGCACAGCCAAACTTGGCCTCAACAGCGACATCTGCAGAATCTCATAGCGCTTTTTCTCTCCGCCAGAAAAACCGACATTTACAGCCCGCTTTAGCATCTCATTGTCAACACCTAAATCAGCCGCCGCCGCGCGAACTAATTTAACAAACTCTAATTGGTCCACTTCATCTTGGCATGCTTCACGACGACGCGCATTAACCGCAGCACGCAAAAAAGACATGCCTGTCACGCCCGGCAATTCCACAGGATATTGAAAGGCGAGAAACATACCAGCGCGGGCACGCTCATCAGCTTCCATTTCCAAAACAGACTCACCGTCCAACAGTATCTCCCCGTCGGTAACATCATAACCATCCCGCCCTGATAAGACATAAGATAAGGTCGATTTGCCGGATCCGTTTGGCCCCATGATAGCATGTACCTCACCTCGATTAATGGTCAAGTTGATACCATGCAGAATTTTGGTGTCGCCAATTGAGGCATGTAAGTTTTTAATTTCCAAAAGATCCATTGTCTTTACCTGTATTTTGCTTAGCCAACAGAGCCTTCAAGGCTAATACCAATCAATTTCTGAGCCTCCACCGCAAATTCCATCGGAAGCTCTTTCATTACTTCCTTGCAGAAGCCATTCACAATAAGCGAAACAGATTCTTCCTCATCCATACCGCGTTGCAAACAATAAAAGAGCTGATCCTCAGAAATACGAGACGTCGTGGCTTCATGCTCAATTTTCCCAGATGGGTTGCGAGACACTATGTAAGGAACAGTATGCGCTCCGCATTTATCCCCTACTAACAGCGAATCACATTGGGTGAAATTACGCGCACCCTCAGCAGGCTTATGAACCTCAACAAGACCACGATAAGTGTTTTGCGAATTACCAGCGGATATGCCTTTGGAAATTATGGTTGAACGCGAACCTTCACCTAGGTGGATCATCTTGGTGCCTGTATCGGCCTGCTGTGCGCCATTAGTTACCGCAACCGAATAGAACTCGCCAACACTGTCCTTGCCCTTTAAGATGCAAGAGGGATATTTCCACGTAATTGCAGATCCAGTCTCTACCTGTGTCCATGAAATTTTTGCACGATCCCCGCGGCAAATACCGCGTTTAGTCACAAAATTATAAATCCCACCCTTACCCGTTTCATCGCCAGGATACCAGTTTTGCACAGTTGAATATTTTATTTCTGCATCTTCCATCGCTACTAATTCTACAACTGCCGCATGAAGCTGATTTTCATCTCGTTGCGGCGCTGTACACCCCTCCAGATAGCTCACATAAGAGTTATCTTCAGCAATAATTAGCGTACGCTCGAACTGGCCTGTGTTTTTCTCGTTGATCCGGAAATAGGTGGATAATTCCATCGGGCATCGCACTCCTTTGGGAATATAAACGAACGAGCCATCAGTAAAAACGGCCGCATTTAGAGCCGAAAAATAATTATCTGCAACCGGTATGACCGAACCCATATATTTTTTGATAAGCTCTGGATATTTACGAATTGCATCAGAGATCGGGCAAAAGATTACACCAGATTTAGCGAGCTCTTCGCGAAAAGTGGTAGCAACAGATACAGAATCAAACACTGCATCAACCGCAACGCCTGCCAACATCTTCTGTTCATTTAGCGGGATGCCAAGCTTTTCGTACGTAGCTAACAACTCAGGGTCGACCTCGTCTAATGACTTCGGCCCTTCAGCTGATTTCGGCGCGGCATAATAATAAACATTCTGATAATCTATCTCAGGAATTTTTAGCTTTGCCCAATCAGGTGATGCCATTTTTAACCAATGGCGATAAGCCTTTAGCCGCCATTCCAGCATCCATTCTGGCTCATTCTTTTTTGCCGAGATGAAGGCAATAATATCCTCGTTCAGCCCTTTTGGCGCCTTTTCTGTTTCAATGTCTGTTACAAATCCGTATTTATACGCACCTGTGGCATCTTCTACAGCGGCAATTGTTTCAGTTGTGGCTACCATATCTAATATTAGACCTTAAGTTTGAGAAGAAGTTTCTATATGTTCCGGCATTTTCAGAGTAGCTGGAAATAAATTTGTTGGGTTAAACAGGTCGGAGAGGCTTACCCTATCTAAGGACGACCGAATAGCCACATTAATCTGATTCCAACTGCCACTCATGAAACAACCCTGCTGAACCGAGCAAAGCTCATCAGCGCCCTCCACACAAGCGGTAAGGGCAATCGGCCCTTCAATTGCTTCAATAACATCGGCAATACTAATCTTGCTAGCGGGAATCGCCAGCTCACATCCGCCCTTAGTGCCGCGGATAGTGGTTATTAGTCCGGCCGCAACCAATGCCTTTATCGTCTTTGCCACCGTCGCTTGCGTCAGCTGGGTATGGAGAGCTATCTGCGCACTAGACAACAAACGCCCGGGCCGACCATGTAAGACACCCAGTACTAATATCGCGTAATCTGTCATCCGGTTTAACCGTAACATTTACCAAATTTAGCTTTCTTAAATATTGAAATTGCAAATGATTATCAAAATCGAGACTACATTGGTCTTGCGTGATTTAGTTAGTCTTTTAACAGAAAAATACAAGTCATGGAACTGTGATTTTTCGTAATATTAGGCTGTGGTTTTTCAAGGGATGGAAATGAATGAAAGTGAGCAAGATGCCGATACAAGCTCAATTAGATTTCCAGTGAGTTGCCTAATTAGTTAAAGGACTCGGCACGCAATTGGTAACGGCCTTCTTCAAAGCCGTCGAACACATCCTCAATATCAGGGTGGTTGACTGGGCCATTTTCCATATCAGACAGTAGATTTTGCTGAGACACATAAGCCGAATAATAGGTTTCTGAATTCTCGGCGAGCAAATAGTAAAAAGGTTGCTCACGCTCTGGGCGCACATCTTCCGGGATAGATGCATACCATTCTTCAGTGTTATCAAATTCTGGATCTACATCTATGATAACACCGCGAAATGGATAAAGGCGATGCCGGACAACATCGCCAATACTGAATAGCGGAAATTTATTTTTAGCGTTGCTTAAATGCCCCATCAGATAGGTATGTGTCCCTAGAACCGTTCTTTAACTTTGAGTACCTGCTTACCTTTGTACATACCTGTTTTTAAATCGATATGGTGCGGGCGGTGAAGCTCACCAGTGACACGATCTTCGACATAAGCATCTGAACTAATCGCGTCATGTGCGCGGCGCATATCGCGCTTTGATTTTGTCACTTTGCGCTTTGGAACGGCCATTTCTATAACTTCCTTTAATCTGGGCCCAACCTATCCCTATGAAAGTGTGAAGTGAGGCACCATCAAGAACCTCCACCGGTGGATAGCAATGGCCAAATAATTACTGGCGTTTGTTCTGACGAGATAAAGAGTTGGTGGAGCCAGACGGGATCGAACCGACGACCTCATGCTTGCAAAGCACGCGCTCTCCCAGCTGAGCTATGGCCCC
>MDTG01056910.1_pt1 | contig 37793 bp, 36 predicted proteins | sample 811421 | NCBI WGS metagenome assembly MDTG01 (sample SAMN05326645, study PRJNA326480) | marine metagenome | isolation source: seawater | place: Pacific Ocean: South East | collected 2011
GCGTTATCTTTTAAAAATTGTTCAGACAATTCTCTAGTGCACTCATTTGGATAATTTTCTATGTTTTTGTCATATAAATCATTGCCAACATAAGTGAACATTTGCAGAAGGATTACACACTTCTCAAGCTCATTTACTCTGCTGTCTTTTGCTAACTGGGTACTTAGAGATTTGAAAGTAACTTTTTCACTTTTCATCCTCAAGTGTTTTTTCTTATCTAAAATTATAAAATTAGATCGCCCATCTTGGAAAGAATAAGGTTCCCAAAAAACTGAATTTGTAGATTCTCCTGGAGAACCTGTTTTAGCAAAATTAGTCCAATATTGCATCATATTTTTAGATGTGTACCTTTTAGAAAATGATGGTGGGTAAATGAGATCTGATAGAGGATAGCCACCCACTAGATCTGAATTTCCTGTAAGTAAGGGAATTTCAGTTGCGTGCGCAGCTCCAATAAGTTTTTTAAAGTCAGCTACAACCAATCTTCTATGATCGTCCCAATCATATCTGTATGCATATAAATTTTTATTTCCAGCTTTAGCTAGAGATCTTAGCGGATTGTCAACACCTCTTATTTTCCATGCAGAACTTCTGTAATAGTTAAATGCTTCAAAAGAAGCATCGTCGTTAAGTTTTACCTTTGGAATTCTTAAGATAGATCCTAAGAATGAATATTCTAGATCTACAAAGTATCTTGCCGTAGCAAGCCATAATTTTACCTCATCTCTGTTTGAGCCTGCAATTGTGGGAACGTTATTTACATACTCATTCATTGAAAGTGCAGTACTTAAACCCACTTTAGGTATTACAACTTCGTCTGCGGTCATAAGTGGTATTTCTTCATACGATTTTCTATCTATATATATTTGAAAAAAGTCTTCAGTGGATAATGAAAGTAGCATCTCTCTAGTTTTTTCAGTCAAAGAATTGCCAGAAAAAGAGTTAATGTCATGCTTTTCAAGTAATTTTTTTACAACCTTAGAGCTAGAGTAATTTGATGTAGATGACTCAATTTTTGGCTTAAATGCATCTTGAGTTGATATTGAAGTCGTATATCCGGACATCGATATAGCTTTATTAAAAAGTCCTTTTGCTTTTTTTGAGACCAAAAGTGATAACACGTTGTGCCCTCCAGCCGATTCTCCAAAAATTGTAACGTTGTTTGGATCTCCTCCAAAAGTTGAAATATTTTTTTTAACCCACTTCAGCGCCATAATAAGATCAAGAGTTCCAAAATTTGATGTCTTATCGTCTCCTTGTTGAAAAGATTGAATTGCGGGATGAGTAAACCATCCAAAAGGCCCTAATCTATAGTTGACTCTGACAACAATTACATTATGTTTTTTTACCATTTTTGAAAAATCATATAAATCTTTTAGACCTGAAGTATTTCCACCACCATGAATCCAGAACATTACTGGGATTTTTTGATTAGTTTCAACTTTTGGAGTAACCACATCTAAATACAAACAATCTTCGCTTCCTACATATGCCTCTTTTCCATTTGCACCACCTAAATTTGAGGGTCTTTGAGTACAAAAATTTTCGTTTTTAGGTAAGATTATTTCATTAGATGATATTTCTTTTGGAGCTTTCCATCTTAAAATTCCAATTGGCGGTTTTGCATAAGGAATATCTTCATAGAGATATACATTTTTATGCTTTTTTGCATTTATCTTTCCAGAAGAAGTGATGATTGTTTCAGATAATAATGAGCCAGATAAGATAATTAAAAAAGAAGGTAATAAAAATTGTTTCATTTTTGATAGTAAAGTTAATAAAATGTGAATTTGCTATATACATTAATTATATATTATTTTCGGGATGTAGCGCAGTCTGGTAGCGCACTACACTGGGGGTGTAGTGGTCGTCGGTTCAAATCCGGCCATCCCGACCATTGTTTTATAAAGCAAATTAAATATAGTTACAAAAAATACATAAATTTCTTAAATATACACATAATTTATTGCAAATTTAAGCCATAATGTGTTTAAATTACACTTTAGGTGTTTATAAAAGAAAAGAGGAAATTTTATGGCAAGGTTTATTAAATCAAAGTTTAAAGTTTTATGGGGAACTGTATTCAGTTTCTTTTATGGAATGTTCGCAACAGATGTGAATGCACAAGAGGATGAAGCCGCTGAGGAAGCTGCTAAAAAACAAGCAGCTGAGGAAGCTGCAAAAAAAGCTGCAGGTTCATCTCTCGCCCCAGGTGCGATCGCAGCGGCTGTAGCTGCTGCTGCAGCATTAGTTGCTGCTGCGGATGGTAATGAAGCTGCTGATGCTCCAGCGCCAGCACCAACTCCAGCACCTCCACCAGCGCCTACACCGGCTCCGACTCCAGCGCCTACACCGGCTCCAACACCGGCTCCAACACCTGCGCCTACACCGGCTCCGACTCCAGCGCCTACACCGGCTCCAACACCGGCTCCAACACCTGCTACTGGCACAAGCACGAGCACAAGCACAAGCACAAGCACAAGTACAACACCTGCTACTAGTACAAGTACAACACCTGCAACTAGCACAAGTACTAGTACAAGTACAACACCTGCTACAACCACTAGTACAACTACTAGCACTAGTACTAGTACATCAACAAGTACTAGTACATCAACAAGTACAGGCTCATAAAGATATAATTTCTAAAGTAAAGACATTTAAAATATAAATGTCTTTACTTTATGTGTGACTAATTCCTTTCGTAAATATCCCTTGAAAAAATTGGTACGTTAGAATCTATGATATTCTTATCGATCCTGTTTGCTAATATCAGATCAACATTTGAAATAAATTCATTAAAATTTTTAATAACCTTAAAGCCACGAAAATCTTGATGTTTTAAATTTGGTTCGAAAATGTATATCTCCTTATTATTTTCTTTTAGTCTGCTCATAATATCTAATATGGCGGACTCCCTATAATTGTCTGAACCCTTTTTCATTGAGATTTTATATACACCAATATTATTTGAATCTATCTCCAAAATTTTCTTGACAATGTAATCTTTTCTAGTCTTATTAGATTCCATAATTGCATTGAAAATTTTTTGTGGTGTTTTACCAAATTCAAAATTAACCTGTTTAGTATCTTTTGGAAGACAGTAACCACCAAATCCAAAAGAAGGATTATTATAAAAATTCCCTATTCTTTTATCCAAAGAAATGCCATCAATTAAATTTTTTGTATCTAAAGATTTTGAAAGTGCAAAATTATCAACTTCATTAAAAAAAGCTACCCTCATTGCCAGATAAGCATTTGAAAATAGTTTAATTGCTTCTGCTTCCTTTGGGCTAACTTTAATTATTTCTTTATTCTTATTAGAAAAAGAATTACATAATAATTCTATAAAAGAGTCAGACTCAGGAATATTAGACCCTGATACTATTCTTGAGGGGTTTAATGAGTCCTGAAGAGCTTGGCCTTCTCTTAAAAATTCTGGAAAAAAACATATCTTTAACGCAGGATATAATTCAATCATTCTGTTTGTAAACCCAACTGGAACTGTTGATCTTATTACTATAAGGCCCTTATATTTAATCGAATTTGCTTTATTTATTACAGATTCTACAGATGAAGTATCAAATGCTTTAGAAGCTTCGTCATAATCAGTAGACGTACAAATTATCATAAAAGTAGAATCTTTAATAGAATCTGCAAAATTTGTGGTTGCTTTAAGACTTAAGTCTTCGTTAAGCAAAAAATTATTGGCAAGTTCATCAAAAAAAGGTAGCCTTTTATTATTCAAATTTATAACCTTTTTTGAATCAATGTCATTAACTGAAACATTATGATTTCTTGCAAACATCACGGCATTTGCAATCCCTACATAACCCATACCAATAACTGAAATATTCATAATACTTGTAACAATTATAATTTAATTGAAATATATGTGTTCATTAAGTAAAACTAATTTAAAAAACCATTCCATTGATTCATTAATTCATATTTACTGGAATTATAAATTAATCCCTTAAGATCCTTATCATGAATGAGTTTAGCTCCTCCATCTCTTGTTAACGGAGAAAGTTTAAATGTTGAATAGTTTCCCCTGTAATCACTTGAAAAAATATCCATTGGAATTTGAAAATAAAAGCCCTTATCAAAACTTCCTTCACCGAATAATTCAGCTGGAACATTTGTTCTAGTAAAATAAATTCCAGCTTTAAAACCAGATTTGGTTCTTCTTCCTATATCAAAAGTATATCCGTCATCTTTTGCAAGATATCTTCCGAAACTCAAATTAGATTCAATCCCACCCTTAAATATATAACCAATATTAATATGACCTGTTGTTGTTTTGTATTTCTTAAATTTAAATTTTTGATCAAATGATCTTTGTTTTACATAAAATAACTCACCGCCCAAAGTAAAATTATATTTAAAGGGCTTATATAGAATCTCACCACCGAAACCTCCATACATCGGCTCAAAAATGCCAGCAGATACTTTGGTATAAATATCTTTAAATGGTGACCATATATAATCTAGTTGCAATCTTCCAATAGTTATATCATCTTCCTTTAGATATTGAACTAAATCAGATCTTACATGTTGCATTGATGATGCTGGACCTGATAGCGTATCTTGAATATTGTTATATAACGAGTAATTAATTTCAGAAGATAATAATAAATTTCGACTGAATTGGATTTCACTCACATTTTGTAATTTTACTCCTCCAAAATAGAATTTTTCTGGATTACCAATATGCGAGAAAATAGTTGGGCTTGTAGATGAAAAAATTACTGGAAACTTTATTGTAGGTTTGAACTCTTTCTCAGTATAAGATTTAGGATAACCTGAATCTATCTTAGTGTTCCTTATTTTAATTTCAATTGGAGTGCTATTATTATTCTCTAAATATTTACCGAGGTAATCTATGGTATTTAATTCAACACCAGCATTTATATGAGTGACTCTAATAAATTTAATGTCATAATTGTTTAATTGTGCAACTTCATTCGAAATAAAAGCTGCATAAGAAGATGATCTTATTGCATTTCTATAAATGGAATTAGATATTGTTATATCTATGCTGTTATCTTTATTTAAAGATGCTGTTTGAAGAAATAAATTATTTCTATTTAAGTTTTCAAGCAACTCTTCATAAAAAATCTTTTTTGAAGAGACTGCTTCTTGTTTTGATTTTATATTTGGTTCAAATTTTGGCTTTTTAGAAAAGCTATCATTTAAAGTTAAAGCAAGGTTAAAACTTATATTAAAAGTGTTTCCTTTTATATATGATGCATCAATTGCAAAATAATCGTTAACAGGAAAACTTATACCAAAATTAATATTACTATCCTTGCTTCTTAAATCATAAGAAGCGTCAGACCTATTGTTTGCAGTAAAGTCTAAATAATTAAAGGGGTCTAATTCTAATTTGAATTTTAAGCCTCTTAAATTTGGTAATGCATATTCTATACCACCAAATATAGAACTTTTTCCTCTAAACCATTGATCGTATGTAGGTGAGCCTCCAAGATTGAAGTTATCCGAAACTAGTGGTCTTTCATCAAACTTGTTTGATAAAAACGATAGTGGATTATTAAAAGATTTTTCTCCAGCAAATTTACCCCATCCAAGACCAAAAGAAAATTTTGCATTCTTATATTTATAAGTTGAAGCAATGTATTCTCGAGCAAAGTATCCTGTACCAGCAAAATCATCAAGACCTAGTGCAAAACTTGGATAACTAGAATCCTTTGGCGCATATAAAAACTTTACATTAAAACCTTTGTCGAGATAATGGCCTCTAACCAAGTCCACTTCCCATGCTAAATCTGAAGGTCTGTAATAAAAATAACTAGCCTCCATCCAATCAAATGGATGTATAGTTAGTGCGCCATACTTCCATATATCATTTTTATTTAGAGTAAGAGCTATTGTTCCTTCAGGCTTAAAATCAGCTGATGGGGTCTGAATTAAACCAATTTGACCAAATGAGTTATAAGATGGATCATTAAAACTAGTTTTACTAAATAAATTATCAAAATAACCAGAGTGTAAAGAGGCGCTAAAAAATATTAAAAAAAAAATCTCATATATTTTTTAGTTATTATTTAGTACTGAGAGTGACGTGAGACTTAAGGCTAAGCTTCCAATTATAGGCGCCCAAACCGAAGCTATTTCCAATGAGTTAGCAAAATTAGTTGACTGAGGAACATAAATTATTGAACCAGGATATATCAAATTTACATCATTATCTTCTCTAAGATATGCTAAGGAGACCCTATTATTAATATTAATTGTCTCTCCATTGGGATGTACTATAAATATATTTTTTATATCAGCGTTATCTAGAGTGCCCCCGGAAGTTTTTAGATAATGTTTAATATCTTTGTTAGGTGAGTATCTTACAGCACCTGGATTGCTTACTTGACCTTGTATATAAACCTGTTGCGTTATGGGAGGTATGGTTATTATATCTCCATCCTCAAGCATAGTATCTAATTGAGGTTTAGCTTCTAATATATCAATATCAAATTCAGCAATTACTCTTCCTGACGTGGGTGTCTCTCTTATTTGATTAAGTATAAGCTCCATCTCTGATGAATCTGAAGAGGCACCACGAAAATTAAGAAGATAATTATTAATAAATGTATTGTAAAGCTTTTGTTTTGAGAGCTCATTAACCTCTGCAGCTTTTTTATTATCTAAATAGCCTCCAAATGGATAAGCTCTATCTGAATAACCACCAGCAATCTTAATTAAGTCTGATAATTTAACATCTTCATCAATCAAATAATTACCTGGTTCATTTATCTCACCCTGAATACGTACACTTTTAATTTTATATTCTTTGATATAAATACTGTCATTATTTATTAGTTCTAAATCATAAAAATCGTTAATAGAGTAATTTTGTACTTCTACTTCACCGTTTATAACTCTATTAATGCGGATAGAGCTGATATCTGCATTTGAATTAAAACCATTTGCAAAGTTGAGCACATCTTTAAATGTTTCACCATCTTTGATTTCAAATTTTCCTGTTCTCTTTGTACCAGTCTCAACTGAAATGATATCTCCTACAGAATTGACAACTATAGTATCCCCAGATCTAAGTCCTAAAGATAAATTATGCTCTCCAAAAACTAACAGCTTGTATATATCCAATGATTCAAGTACTTCACCATCTCTTATTAAATCGATCTTTCTAAAACTTCCGTATTCATTTAAACCACCTGCCATATTCAAAGCATGCAATAAATTAGAATTTCCGTTTAAAGTATAAATTCCTGGATTGTATGCATTACCTACTATTAAAATATTGATATCTCTAATATTTTCAAGTGATATAAATGCTTCTGTTCCAATGTATACATTTTTAATTTTTGCTTTAATGAATTTACTTGCTTCACTTAATGAAAGACCTGAAAGAACTAATTTGCCTATGTCAGGAATATTTATAGATCCGTCTCTTGATATTGAATATGTCTCTATTGAATTCTCTTGGCCTATAAGCTGTATTTTTAATACATCACCAAAATCAATTACATATGAAGGATCAAGATTCGGTTCATTCACTGGCATAAATGAAGATTGAATGGTATCAAAAAAATTTGATCCAAATATTTTTGATTTTTCAATATCTTCTTCTTCTTTATCAATAAAAGTTGATGCCCTTCTATAAACAGGCATTTCAACCAATTCTTTTGCTTCTATTTTTTCCATTACTTCAGATCTAACATCATCCGGAAGACTTTCTAAATAGGCTTCATCTATCTCTTGAGAGACTATTATTGATGGTAATAAAAGAAATAAAATTCGAAAATCTTTCATTAGTTTAGAGTTTCCTTAACTTTCTTTGAGGCTCTAAATATTGGTTTAATCATAGGTTTTATTATATATGATTCTTTTGTCTTTGGGTTTCTTCCAATCCTTTTAGGAGTTTGATGGTAAGAAAAGGTTCCAAAACCTTTGATCTTAGTATGTTTGAATTTTGAGCTAATTATTAACTTAACAAAGTTATCTAGTATAGCTTTACTGTTAGAGTATGATAGACCAACATCTTTTGTAATTTTTTTTACAATTAATGCTTTAGTACTCATTGTAAACCCGGTATGGAAATTGATTCAAAATTCAATGCCTTCTTTATTATGGCATCCATAACTATTGAGACCTCTTGATCCGTGATTGTTTTTTCATTAGATTGAAAAACAAATCTAAATGCTACCTTAATTTCATTTTTTTTCTGATTGTGAAAATAATCAAAAATAAAAATATCTTTTATCAAATCATGATTAAAGTTTAGCAAATCATCCTCTAGACTTTTTAATTGACTGAAATCCTCGACAGAAAATGAAAGATCTCTTGTTGATATTGGGTATTCTGATATTTGTTCATACTTAATAATTTTGTTTGGTGAATTTTTAATATTTTTATAATCTATGATATTGGAATTAATTTTATTGAGTTCAATTTCAAGATAAGTAATGTGAGTTTTTGTCTTGCTTTCGACCTCATGTCTAGATATTTCCTCATAATATAAATTTTGTATATTTACATATGGTTTTAAAATCTCAGATAGATACTCATTATTTATTTTCCGTGAAAAATCTAAATAATTTCTTCCCACCCTTCCACTGGCTATAATTCCGATGGATTTAGGTGAATTCATAAAATTGTTATTTTTGTAAATATTTGAAATTTCAAATAATTTTACTGAATCTTTTTGTCTTCTCTCATTATAAATTAAGTTATTTAGTAAAGACTGTTTCAAATTTGTCCTTAGGTACCCCCTATTAGAATCAAGAGGATTATCTATACAAACAGATTGACTAGTCATCTCTGAAACAAATGGATTGTTTATAACTTCAAAAAAACCATTATCAATAAGAAGATTCTTTATCTGTGGCTCTACTGAGTTTAGTTTTTCATTATTAACACGTGGAATTAAAATTTTTTTAGTCTGAATATTATCGTAGCCAACTGCTCTAGCAATCTCCTCAGCTATGTCATTTTGATTGTGTATGTCGTGTCTATATGATGGGACTTCAATATTTTTATCATATATCTTAAAATTTAATCTTTTCAAGTAATCTATTAAAACAGTATCATCAATCGAAGACCCTATTATGCTATTAATCTTTTCAATTTCTAAAGGTATGGTTTTTACTATAGGATTTTTATAAGTGAGATTACACATTTCTACATTTTTTATTGTTGCATGTTTCTCGACAACTTTTAAAAACCTTCTTAAGACATAGTCATGATTTGCAGGATCAACTCCTCTTTCAAATTTATGTGCTGCATCAGATTGAATGTCATACTTAATTGATTTTCCAATAATTTCTTCAGGATTAAAATAAGCACACTCAATTATTACGGATGAGGTATTGTTTTTGCATGAAGTACTTTTATTGCCAATTATTCCAGCTAGATTGATAGCTTCATTATTATTTAAAAATACTAAGTTTTTTCCAGTTAGAGTTATGCTTTTATCAAGTAATGTCTCAAAGACTGTGTCTTTGTTAAGGTAATCAAGGACTATCTCACCATCAATAGCTGATGCGTCATAGCAATGGGTCGGTTGGCCAGTTTCATATGAAATAAAGTTAGATATATCAGTGAAAAAATTATTTTTTTTAACTTTCAGGTCTGAAAAATATGCTTCTAGCATCCCGGTATATTGAAGTGTATCACTTTCAATATCGATTTTTAAAAAAGATATATCTGTACAGGCATTTTCTTGATTATTAGTAAAATCAATTTCTAGAGCAGGAATTTCTTTTTCATACAACTCATTAGATAAATTCAAATCATAAAATAAACGTAAATCTCTTGCCAAACCATTTAAAGATAGGCAATCGCCTCTGTTAGGTGTAAGCTCAATATCAAAAATTTCTTCATTTATCTCGTGCTCATGTCCAAGTTGAAATAATTTATTAGATAAATCTTCAATATCAGGAGAAGAAGAAATGCATTCTAATAAATGTTTATAAGCTACCTTCATTTAAATTGTCTTAAAAAATCTAAATTTGATTTATAAAATTCTCTTATATCTTTTACCCCATACTTAAGCATTGCTATTCTTTCAATGCCAAGTCCAAAAGCCAGACCACTATATTTTGTTGAATCAATATTACAGTTATCAAGAACAATTGGGTTTACAATTCCACAACCTAAGATTTCCAACCACTTATCATTTTCATATAAGATATCAACTTCAGCTGAAGGTTCTGTAAAAGGGAAATACGAAGGTCGAAATCTCAATTCAATATTTTTACCAAAAAGATTATGAATAATATTAAAAATTAAATCTTTGAGGTGTGAAAAATTTACATCATTATCAACATATATACCCTCTATTTGATGAAACATTGGCAAATGCGTTGAGTCATCATCTTTCCTGTATACTTTTCCACCTGAAATAAATGCAATTGGTGGTTTTCTATCAAGCATACCCCTAATTTGAACGGGCGAGGTATGAGTTCTAAGGACATTAGACTTGTTATTGACGTAGAATGTATCATGCATTTGTCTTGCTGGGTGGGATGCCTTAATATTTAGCATATCAAAATTAAATTCTTCAGTTTCAATTTCAGGCCCTTCTACAACCTCAAACCCAAAACCAATTAAAAGATCCATTATCATATCTTTAGTAGTATTTATAGGATGATTGGCTCCGAATTCCTGAATTATTGAGGGTGGATGGATGTCTTTTGAAGTTGACATTCTACAAACTTTTTAACTGATTGCTTTTTCTACAATCTTTTTAAAAGTTAATTTATCTGACACTGCTAAATCTGATAATATTTTTCTATCTAAATTAATATTTTTTAAGGATAATGAATTAATTAATTTAGAATATGAAACACCTAATTCTCTTGAACCAGCGTTAATCCGAGCAATCCATAGGCTCCTAAAAGCTCTTTTTTTATTTTTTCTATCTCTAAATGCATATTGAAGAGATTTGATATTAGACTGTTTTGCTGTTTTAAATAACCTGCTTCTAGCACCATAATGGCCTTTGGTTGATTTGAGAATTCCTTTATGCTTTGCTTTTGCTGTTAATGATTTTGTTACTCTTGGCATAGTTTTTACCTATTTATAAGCTTTGAAGCCATCTTTAACACAGTACCTGAAAGTTTATTCAAGCCTCTGTTATGTCTTTTTCTTTTTGTGGACTGTTTAGTTAGAATGTGGTTTCTATTAGCACTTTTGCTTTTCAATGACGACCCAGATTTCTTAAAACGTTTGGCAGCTCCAGAATGTGTTTTTAGTTTGTATCCCATATTGTTATCTAAATTAGTTTCTCTTTTTTAGAGGAGATAAAACCATTAAAAGCTGACGGCCTTCTAATGAAGGTTCTTGATCTACCTGAGCAATGTCACTGAGCTCATTTCTTAATTTGTTTAACAAGTTAAGACCTAGATCACTGTTAAGAATCTCTCTTCCTCTAAAACGGACGCTTATTTTAGTCTTATCTCCTCCAAGAATAAAGCTTTTAATCTTTTTTAATTTAATATTGTAATCACCGACATCAGTTGAAGGTCTAAATTTTATTTCTTTTGTTGTATTTCTTTTAACTTTAACCTTTGAAACTGACTTACTTTTTTTCTTATCGAAAAGATGTTTTCCATAATCCAAGAGCTTGCAAACAATAGGATTAGCATCAGATGGAGATACTTGAACTAAGTCTAAAGATTTTTCTTGAGCAGACTTTAGAGCATCATCGATGTGTAAAAGGCCAATTTTCTCACCATCAGATCCAATTAACATAACCTCTTCTGCTCTGATTTTGTCGTTTACGGGATTAATATTTGTTTTTTGGTTAGCTATTGTTAGTACCTTAAATTAAAAATAAAGAGATTATTAAACGTAGGAGATCATCAAGTATTGTTATGAATATGTAAGACTTATCATAAGTTGATTATTTTATACTAATTGACCTATTTCGCAATATTTATGGCTCAAGTATAAATTGCTTCCACTTTTCATCAACTTTATTTAAAACTAATCTTTTATTAATTCTTGATTTGTGGCCTTCCCAAAATTCAAAATAATATGGGACAAATGAAAAACCACCCCAATAAGTTGGGCATTTAGATAAATCTTTTTGAATTGATGTTTTATCATATTGCTGCCTGATATCATCATAAGAATTGATAACGTTAGACTGATTGGAGCTTATAGCTAACGCATTTTTGTCATATGATCTGCTTTTAAAATATTCTTTATTATATTTTATGGAGGTTTTTTTTATTTTGGCCTTCATTCTAATTTGAACATCTGTAGATGCCCAATATATCAGTGCGCTAATTTGATCATGGGAATTGAAAGCAATAGACTTTGGAGAGTTATAATTACTAAAAAAAATAAACTGCTCGCCATCCACAAACTTAAGATTAACAAATCTTGAATCTACTTCATTTTTTTCTTTATTGTAAGTTGAAATTGATATTGCTTCTATTCTAGTTTGCCCAGCATTTATTGCATCTAGATATTTTGTCTTAAAAATTATGTATGGTTCTTCATTAGAAAGATTCTTAAATTCAATCATATTTATTCAATAATTAAGAGAATTTTTCAACTCATCTGGTGGTTCAGGCAAATCTTTGAATACATTCCATGCTATCTTAGTTTTTGGAAATAATACAGCCCAAACTGTTGCAAAAATTGCAATAAAGTAAATTGTTAATCCTTTATTTGAGACAAACCACTCTTCGAGAGCTCCTTTATATGGAGCTATAGTTTTGTCATAAAACTCTACAGATGCTTTTGATCCATGCATTATTTCTTCTTCATCACGAAATATTATGGATCCGATTCCAGATAAACCCGGTCTTACTTGCTTAATAGTATTTTGTATTTCTATAGAATATGACCCAAAGGTTTGAGAGGTTAATGGTCTTGGGCCAATCACACTCATATGACCAAAAAAAATATTTATCAATTGTGGTAGTTCATTTATTTTTGTCTTTCTTAAAAATCTGCCTACAGGAAGAACTCTAGGATCATCTTTTACTGTTACAGTGCCAGTACCAATATTTGCACTATTTTTAAGCATAGTTGCAAATTTGAATAACATAAAAGCTTTTCCGCCTTTTCCGATACGCTCTTGTAGAAAAAAAATTTCACCCTCACCTGTGAGCCTTAAAATCAGCATAATGGGTAAAAACATTGGAGAAAGCAATAGTAAAGCTACACCTGAAAAAAATATATCAAAAAAACGTTCCATATTTACATTCTTTGATCTAGATATTTACCTGTTTCTTTATGAGCAAACTCAGGCAATATACTAAAATATAAATCAAGAATTTCTTCCTTGCTCCATTCACCTTTTAATCTTAGAGAATCAACTCGGTCTAGAAATAAATCTAACTTGCTGTCATCAAATTCAGGCTTATTAAGAATTACACCAATTGTTTCATATCTTTTCATATCTAAATCTTCTTTTTCTGTGTAAAACTCTTCAAAATCTTTTTCTCCAGTTGTATCACTTTTAAAAAAATAACATGGCCACTTTTTATTCATTATAAGCTCTTGAACTTTATCACGAGCTTCATCCTCAGATTTACACTCAAAATGACTAAAACCATGTTCTTTTAAATATCTAATAGCAATTTCAGAAAAAGTTATAAGATGTAAATTTTCGCTTAATTTAGGAAAAAAGATATTTCTATTATCACCAAACAACCCTGATAGTAAACATAACTCTCCTGACTCCTGAGGGGTAACAAAATATCTTCTTACATCATTTGGAGCAGAGAATGGTTGTTTTTTTGCAAACCTTTGATTAAAGCCATGGAGCAATGACCCATCTGAAAAGGCAACATTTGCAAAACGTGCCATTGAAATTTTTTGTGACAAGCTTTCACGCATTAAAAACATTTCCATAATTCGCTTGCTTGCACCCATCATATTAACCGGGTTTGCAGCTTTATCAGTTGATACACAGAAATATTTTTTAGCATTCATTTTTTTTGCTATGTGCACAGATTTTAGAGTATTAATAATATTAACCATTGTCATGCGCATAAGTGTATAGGGATCCTTTTCACTTCTTACATGCTTTAATGCTGACAAATTAAAAATATAGTCATATGGACCTTCATTTTTAATCAAAACTTCAAACTCGATAGATCCATAATCGACAGCAAAAGTTTTAAATTCTCCGCTACCATAACCTGCAGTGCTTCTAATATTACGAACTAGTTCAACCATATTATTCTCAGAGATATCGACAACGTGAAGAGTCTTAGGATCACGTTTAAAAATTTCTTGAGTTACAGCTTGGCCAATTGAACCAGCAGCACCTATGACTAGAAACCTAGATTTTGATACTTCATTAGATATTTCATACTCAAGATCACTAATATCCTTCTGAAATAATTCAGAACTCCTTCCAATTAAATTCAAAATATTCATTATTCTTTTCCAATAGAGAAATATTCATGCGCTTGCTTGTATGTCATAAACTCAAATCCCTCTGATTTTAGAAGCTGTATCAACTTTTCCATTTTAGATGGAACGCTTTTTATGTTGTATTTAAATCTAAACTTAGTTTTCTTGTCTAATTCTGATACTTTTGGTGGAGTTTTAGAAGATAACTCAAATGGATGAATATAAATCGAAAAAAGATTGTGCCTTCTAATATAACGTTTTATTAAATATGATAGAGGCAGCCATGGCAATATCCTTAAATAACCACCGCCTGAAATGGGCAGTTTTTTCCCTAGGATATCAACTGTTGGCATTTCAAACTCAATAAATTCTTCATCGATATAAAGACATTCATGTTTCTGATTGAAGCCAGACATATCAATTGAGCCATAAAGAGGGTGACTATCAAAGTTTATCCTGCTGCTATCATATTGGATATTTAATTTATCTTTAAGGATATTTAATCTATCTCTATCTAGACTAAAGCATGATGCTCTATATCCATTAACTTCAATTCCCAACTCTTCTTTAACAACTCTAATTCCTTGAATACAATCTTCTTCAAATTCATTTAGCTTCATTAGCAAAGGTCTTTTATGTTCAGTGCCATGAAGAGCGATCTCATGACCAGCCTTTAAAGCATTGCTAAGACTATCCCTCGCTTGTTTAATAACTCCAGTTAATGTAAATAAGGTTGTCAAAATATTATGCCTTTTCGCTATATGCAGAAAACGATCTAAGCCATCCAGCATTGATATATCTGATTTGCTTTGAGAAATATAATCTAGGTGATACCACTCCTCAACATCCATTGATAACAATGCTATTTTTTTCATATTAACCTCTTTCCTCTTAAAGCAAGAGACTTTAAATCATCTACTTTAGGCCAAGAAAAATAACTTGCAGTATTTTGAGATGTATCAACTGGTTCTGGTAATTTATTATTTTCGTAAATTGAATCCAATACTCTTAACATCATACGTCCTCCGTTCAGTTTTGTAGCCTGTATGACATCGAACATATTGTCAATGCTGCTTATATCAATTGTATCTTGAGCCAATACTTCCCCATTATCAATTTTCGAGTCCATAACATGCACAGACATCCCAGCTTTAGTCTCATTATTAAAAAGCACCCAAAAGCTAGGTAAAACGCCTGCGTATGATGGAAGTGCAGAACAATGCAAATTGATACAACCATATCTTGGGAGATTTAATAAATCATCTTTGAAAACTGTAGGAGCTGAAAATGAAACTACTACATCTAAATTTTTTTTACTTAAGCGCTTCAAAACTTTTTCAGAATTTATATTCACTTCATACCTAATTGGAATTTCATAAAAACTACACATAGCTTTCAAATTTAGCCAATCTGTTCTTTGTATAAAACTGAAAGTAGATGCCACAAATGAACGCAACTTAAATGTAAGTTTTACTATTACCATTTTTATGCTTTGTTTTACTCCAAAGCCTTTTATAAATAAAAATTTTTTATTCTCTAAACTACTAGGAGCATTAATTATAATTAATTCTGAAACTTGTATATTTTCTGCATCACATAAAAGTTTAAAATTCTTAGGAATTGCGAATTCATCATTTTGAGTAATTACAGCTATATTAATTTTTTTTGACATAAATATTTAGATTTACAATAAGAATAAATATTTAAAAGAATGGTAACAGCAATATCAGTATAATAATAGAAGTGTAAATAAAAAAAACGTTTTTAATTTAAAAAAATAAGTTATTAAAGCTCGCATACCTCATATAGAGTTTTCATAACATTATCATAAGAAAAATTTTCTTCAGCATACCTTTTTGCTGAGGTACCAAACTTATTTAGATCAGTTTCGCTTGCATCACAAAATTTTGAAATTAATTTTGCAAGTTCATTATAATCGCCAGCATTGCACGTATATCCAGCATTTGCATTTTTTAAGACCAAAGCACCCTCACCATCTAAAAATCCTATTATAGGACGTCCTGCATTTAAATAACTTTGAGTTTTTCCTGGAAGAGTTATTTCAAACAAAGGATCCTTTGCAAGAGGAAGAAGCAAGGCTTCAGAAAAATGATAAAAAGATGGCATATATTCAACAGGAAATCTTCCTAACATTTTTACGTGATCATCTAATTGATTTTCTTTAATAAATTCTGAAACACGATTTTCTTCTCTACCAGATCCTATAATTAGTAAGATAAAATCTTTTCTGTCGCTTACTAATTTTATAGCTTTAAGAACTGTAGGTATGTCTTGGCACTCTCCAATATTTCCTGTAAAAACAATCTTTTTCTTATCAGAAAAGTCTTTAAGTAAAATTTCTACTTTTTTATATTCATTAGTCGCACTCAAATTTGAAGTTTCCATAATAGTTTCGACCCATTGAGGAAAATAAAATATTAATTCATCATTCACACCCATATCTTTTAATCTATTTCTAAAACCTTCTGAGCTAATAAGTAACGCATCAGAAAGTTTGTATATCTTTGATGATACAAATGTAATGCAATTTAAAATAAATCTATTTGATACTAAATTAAGAGCTGAAAGAATGTCTGGCCACAAATCCATTACCCATGTTGTTACCTTTACTTTATGATATTTTCCATAAATTAATGCAGGTATTACAGAAAAAATTGGAGAAAGTTGAACCGCGATTATTGAATTATATTTTTTATTATTGAACTTTCTGATCAAAAAAATTGATGCTAACAAGGCGAAAGATATATAGTTCAAAAAAAGACTAATCTTATTTTTGCCTCTTGGAATATTTTTTACTCTATAAATAGAAGCGCCAAAATAATTGTTATATTTAGATGGCTCAGATAAGAAATCTTTAAAAATAACTCCCTCGGGATAATTCGGTCGACCAGTTACTATATCAACATCATAGCCAGATAGTATAAGTTTTCTAACTAACTCGTTAATTCGAAAATCTTCTGGCCAAAAGTACTGAGTAACAATAAGCACTCTTTTTTTAATCTGAGTCATATACTAAGCAGCCATTAGAGTGTTGTGTGTCAAAATTTCTTCCAAACGACTCTGTTTATGTAATCAATATAGCTTAGTATGATTCTTAAAACTTTTTCAGAAACATTCGGCATCATATAGTCTTCAACAATCCTTAAAATTCTCTCATCACCAGAGGGTTGAGATTCAAGGATATCTAATCCCTGCATGATTCTAGTAGATTTAAGTCCAACCATCATAACTGAACCTTCTTCCATGCCTTCAGGTCTTTCATGAGCCTCACGTATATTTAATGCTGGAAAATTCATAATGGAGGATTCTTCATTAATGGTGCCGCTATCAGATAGAACAGCTTTGGCATTTTTTTGAAGACAATTATAGTCATGAAAACCAAGAGGCTTTAAAAGTGTAATATTTTTATTTAATTTAATATCCTCACTTTCAATTTTTTTTCTTGTTCGCGGATGAGTGGATACAACAATTGGTAATTCATAGGTTTCAGCAATTATATTAAGCGAATTTACTAATTCTAAAATTTTATTAGTTGGATCTATGTTTTCTTCTCTATGAGCACTCACAACAAAATATTTTCCCTTTTGAATATTCAATTGAGAGTGAATATTAGAACTATCTATTTGAGGCATGTAATAGTTAATGACTTCAAACATTGGGCTTCCTGTTTTGATAATTCTGTCTGCTGGGATACCCTCTGCTAATAAATATTCTCGAGCTATATTGCTATATGGGAGATTAATATCAGCTGTATGATCAACAATACGTCTATTTATCTCTTCAGGTACACGTTGATCAAAACAACGATTACCAGCTTCCATATGAAAAATAGGAACTTTCCTTCGTTTAGCTGGAATTACAGATAAGCATGAATTTGTATCACCCAAAACAAGAATTGCTTCGGGTTGAACTTCATCTATAACGCGGTCTATCTCAATAATTACTTTACCAATAGTCTCAGATGCATTAGCACCTGCGGCATTTAAAAAAAAATCTGGCTTTCTAATACCCAGATCATCAAAGAAAACTTGATTAAGTTCATAATCATAATTTTGACCAGTATGAACTAGTAAATGGTTGCAAAAACTATCAAGCTTAGCAAAAACACGAGATAATCTTATTATTTCTGGTCTTGTACCAACGACTGACATAACTTTAATTTTTTTCATGTCTATAGGCTCCTAAAATAACTCTCTTGCATATGTATCTGGTTTATCATGGTCAAAAATTTCATTTGCCCAAAGCATAACTATTAGATCTTCATCACCAATGTTAGTAATATCATGTGTCCATCCTGGTATGGTGTCAACAAGCTCAAGCTTATTAGCATCAACATTTATAAGATGACTATCACCTGTAGAAATATTTTCAAATTTAAATAAAGCCTTTCCCTTTATAACTAAGAATTTCTCATTTTTTGAATGATGATAATGTCCACCCCTGGTAATGCCAGGCAAGGCTGTAAAGAAAGAAAATTGTCCAGAATCCTTGGTTTTCATCATTTCACAAAATATACCCCGCTTATCTTCATTTGACGATATTGGGTAGCTAAAATCTTTTGGATCTGTGTAACTTAAAAATGTTGAATATAACGCTCTTTTAAGTCCAACCCCAACATTCTCTATAACAAGAGTATTTTTGAAATCTTTAAAACTGGTAATAATCTTCGCAATTTCACCTACAGTGCTTTCATATTGATTTTTAATTGAATAAAATCCTGACTCTGATTTTGTTTCTAAAAGATCAGCAAATGATAAACAAACATCATCTATGTATACCATTGTAACTTTGGCTGAAGGATCATTGATAAAAAGTTCTTTATCATGCATAACATTGTGACAAAAAGTAGCAATAAATGAGTTGTAATCTGGCTTACACCATTTTCCAAATACATTAGGTAATCGATAGATATAACATAAAGCTCCAGTTGTTTTAGAGTAATTTTCCAAGATTTTTTCAGCAGCAAGCTTACTTTTACCATATTCATTGTCTATTGCAGCTTGTGAGGATGAGCTAAATAATATAGGTGTTGTTTTATTATTATTTAAAAGCAATTGAGTAATAGCTTTAGTGAATTCAACATTTCCCTCATGGAAATCAGAATCATTTTTTGGACGATTAATTCCTGCTAAATGAAATATGAATTCAGATTTAGATATAATACTTTCCAATTCATTTTTAGATGTATTTCTCTGAATTTTAAGAACTTCGTAACCTTTCTCATGAAGAAAAAAACATAGATTTTTACCAATAAAGCCGTTTGAACCTGTAACGGCAACTTTCATTTAAACCCCCTCAGGAACATGTTTTCCTCCTGCACAGATGTCTCTAATAAAATCTAATTTTTTAAGAAGCTCCACTGTACCATCTACATCCAGCCTTTCAGTATTATGAGAGTTATAATCTTCAACAAGTGAAAGATTCTTGTCACCTTCCTCATGGTACTTAGCATAATTCAAGTCTCTATTATCTGAGGGAATTCTATAATATCCAGCTTGATCTTCAGCAACGAACATTTCTTCTCTAGAGCATAATGTTTCATACAATTTTTCACCATGCCTAGTACCAATATTTATTATTTTATGATCATTCTTATTTGTTATTTTTAAAAGTGCTTTAACCAAAACCTCTATGGTTGCAGCTGGGGCTTTTTGAACAAATATGTCACCATTTTTACCATTAGTAAAAGCATGCATTACCAGATCAACAGCATCATCCAATGTCATCATAAATCGTGTCATCTTTGAGTCAGTTATGCTTATTGGTTCATTAGCGAAAATTTGGCGAAGAAATAAAGGTATTACAGAACCTCGAGATGCCATAACATTTCCATATCTAGTTCCACATATAACTGTATCATTTTGTACATTTCTTGATTTTGCTACGATTACTTTTTCCATCATAGCTTTAGAGATACCCATGGCATTTATTGGATAAACAGCCTTATCGGTGCTTAAACAAACAACCCTCTTAATATCACTTGCAATTGCAGCTTCAAGTGTATTGTCAGTGCCTAATACATTTGTCTTAACAGCTTCCATAGGATAAAACTCACATGAAGGTACTTGCTTTAGAGCGGCAGCATGAAAAAGATAATCAGCACCCCTAGTTGCATTAAGAATACTCATATAATCTCTCACATCTCCAATATAAAACTTAATCTTTGAATTTTGATATTTCTTTCGCATATCATCTTGTTTTTTTTCATCTCGACTAAAAATTCTTATTTCCTTAACATCAGAATTTAGAAACTTATCCAAAACAGCATTTCCAAAAGAACCTGTTCCACCTGTAATTAAAAGAACTTTATTCTGAAACATTTTTAAACCCCTTCTTTTTCATATATCTATATTTCTACAAATTTTAAACTTTTCTTCTGGATTTGGATAATTTATTAGAACTGCTTTATATTTTCCCTTAAAAACGAACAAACTCCCAGCAGCTGCACCAACTAATCCAATTGATTTATATAGCTCTTCAAAATCATTGATAGAGGCTGCTCCCCCCAAAAAAGTCATTGGAACTTTAATAATATCTTTAATGTTTCTTGCTAATTCAATATCATAACCGCTCATAACTCCATCGTTGTCAATCGAATTGATAACAATTTCACCTACACCATTTTCTTGAAACTCTTCCACTAAATGCACTGGACTATAACCAGTTTTTTTTGTTCCATTAATTGCATATACCTCATAACCCCTATCAAATATGCCTTTATTTTTTTTCACATCCAATACAGCTACAACTGATTGACTTCCTACAGCAGATGATATTTCTTTTATAAGTGAGGGGTTATCGATTAAAGCTGAACTTATTGCAACTTTTTCAACACCCATGTCAATTAATCTTTCAGCCTGTTTAGGATTTTTAATTCCACCTCCATAACAAAGTGGCATCCTGCATTCAGCAGAAATCTTAGAAATTAAATTAAATTTTGGTTCATAATTTAACCGAGTTGCATCTATATCTAGAATCATCAGTTCATCGGCCTGTTTTTCGTTAAATATTTTGACAGCATTTATTGGATCACCAACATACTTTCCATTCATAAATTTATAGGTTTTTGTCAATCCCTCATCATTTTTCATTAACAAACAAGGTATTATTCTTGGTCTTAACATGTCTCAATCAAACTGAAATTCTTTATTAGACTAGCTCCCCAATGATGGCTTTTTTCTGGATGGCATTGAACTCCATGGATATGACCTCGTGAAACCACAGCCTCGAATTCTGATCCATATATGGCAGTTGCAGATACATCATCTTTTTCATTAGTATCAAAATAAAATGAATGTAAAAAATAAAATTGTGCTGATTTTTCAAAACCATCTTTAAATAAGCCTGATTTAGATTTGGGATGAATTATATTCCAGCCCATATGTGGAAGAGGTAAGTTAAAATTATTAATATTTCTGAAAGCTCTAACCTTTCCCGGAATCCAGTTTAAACCATCTAATTTTCCTTCTTCTGAATTAGTCGCCATCATCTGCATACCCACACATACTCCAATAATAGGTATCTTTTGTTCCAATACTTTTGTATCTAGCTCATCTCTCATTCCTGATTCATTCAATTTTGTCATTGCATGATCAAAATGACCTACTCCAGGCAATATTAGTTTAGAGGCTTGGGTGAGGTCATTTTTTGTTTGAGCTCTTGCAGCTGTAATCCCTAACCTTTTTAATAAATTCATAAAAGCTTGAATATTACCAACTCCATAATCTACTACTTTGATCATCTGAAGAACCGTTTTTCTGGTCCCAAATATGTCAAGACCCTCGTACCAAGTCCAATAAGCCATCTTTTATTTTTATAATTTTTATATGTTTTGTTAGGTCCTTTGAATATAGACTCTAGTTCATCTACACTTAATCCAAGCTTGTGTGCAACAAATTCAAACTCTTGTGTTAAAAATTCTTCACTCATCTCAGGTTTAGAGATTCTTTCTAAAGCTTCATTTCTAGTCATTTGGCCAGTCATTATCAAACTTGAAAAATGTGCTCTTCTTTTTTCAAAACCAAATTTTCTTGGAAGCCAGTAATCTTCATAGAACCTTGTAAACCTCGATTCATGATGCTTATGCTTGAAGGGCTCCCAACCATAAATATTATTGAGAGTTTTTTCTGCCTCTTTTTTTATATAAGGAAAATGATTTAGTGGGAAATGTATTTTCATACCAAGGAACTTTTGATACCAAATTTTATATATTAATATATCAGTTAAAGGAAACGACTCTAGCTTGCCCTCACCAAATTTGTTCCAAATATCACCAAAAAGCATTTTATCAATGCCCAAATATCCGCCCCACTCTTCAGGCTCTCTGCAACATTCAGTAGAATAATTAGATCCAGTAAAAACATGCTTGATTTTATGTTTTCGTGCGAAATTATATAAGGCTGAAAAGAAAGCTGCATCTTGCACCAAATCTTGGTCTGGTATACCAGACTTAAAAAAAGCAACTTGAAGTCTTTTCATCTCATCCCAGTTAACAACCTCTGTATATAAATCCAATCCAAGTCCATCAACGAGTTTCTCAATATTACCGACTGCTTGATCGGTATTCCATCCAGCATCAACATGAAATAATAGTGGTCGAAGACCCATTTCTTTGACAGCAACATGCGCAACAAAAGAACTGTCTAAGCCACCGCTTAAACCAATGATACAGTCAAATTCTATATCTTTAGTCTGATTATGAATTTCACTGGATAATTTGTCTAAGAACTCTTTTCCTTTATTGCCTGTATCCCAATTTGGTTCCAAGTTAATTTTAAAATTATTGCAATAAGTGCATACACCATCAGAATCAAACTCTATGTGCGGATCAGTAGTATCCATAATACAGTTACTACATATTTGATAATCTCTCATTTGTGCTAATTGTTAATCTAAATTTTTAATTAAATTGGATAGGCTATCTTTAAATAGCTTATCTCTTGATAATTTTAACTCTTTTATAGAAATTTGATTTTTTAAAACTTCCTCTTCCTTCATTATATATGAATTATTTAAACACATGCGTAGGCTTTCTGAGTTTTCAGAATTAAAGTATGCATTTTCAGGCACTAGGCCAGATTTTTTAAACATTTTTATATCTGATACTATTATTAGTTTATATAAAGACACAACGTTTGATAAAACAGCGCTATTAGTACCTCTTATATATGGAAATATAACTAAGTCTGATGAGTCTATCATTTCACAATATTGAAGATCATCTAAATATTCAGAATGAAGTTCAATTGTAGGATTTTTATTTATAATAGATTTATCTATATCTGAAACTAAGTTCCCTGCCAGTATTAATTTTACATCATCCTTATTTTTTGAAAATTGATCCCATGCTTTAAGAAGAACATTTATACCCTTTTCTACCCTCATATGCCCTATAAAAAGATAATTCCTAATTCTCTTGGCTGAAAAATTTTTATCTCGTTTCGAAAAATTCTTAAATTTATTTAGATCCCAGTTTGGAAATGGTAAATAAAGAATCTTTTCTTCAGAAATATTAAAATAATTCTTAAGTTCATTAATTGATTCCTTGTTATGAACTATCAATTTATTTGCAAGCAAATAAAAAATTTTCCTTTTAAAACTTTTTATTTTTAAAAATTCATTCTTTTTAAGAAAAGGAATAACATCATGACATACAATGTATACCTTGTATCTTATAGCTCTTAAGATCACTATTAGAAATAACTCAAGAAAAACATTACTTGATAGACAGTAAACTATAGCTGCTGGTTTAATATTAATGATTGTAAATAAGCTTCTCAAAAGACCTAAAAACATTTCAAAAAACCTTACTGGAAGTCTTAACAATCCTAAGTTAAATTTTTCCTGTGCTGCTAGTTCTGAGTATTTAAAAAAGTGTTTATATTTTCTATTAAAAGGGTCATGATAATTTGAAATAGGGATAATGTTATCAGGATGTGAATCAAAGTAAGCCTCAAGATAAAGTCCATTCAATCCAGCAGTTGCTGGGTCAATAAGAACAATTTTCTTATTAGACATTTTTTTTCTTACCTTAATTTAAATTTAATATTCATTAAAAATAAAACTGCTAACCAAAACAGTCCACCAAATGAAAAAAGTATTAATGAGAAAGGGCCATTAGAAAGAAAGAATGCTTGGGAAAGTAAAATAATAGAAAAAAATTGAACATCTGCATGTCTAACTTTTGTAAGGTAATCAAATGTCTTAAGCCACAATGACAATATTATAGAGACTATAATTACTCCAGTACCGCCAAGAGAAGCTATACCATCAGAAGCAAAAAAATTTGCATTTGCGTTATTTTCTGAATCACCATATATGAACTCAGAGACAATATAACCAAGTCCAGGCCATGAATCTAAATATGCTCTGTCTATAGGAATATCTATAAACATTGAGAATGGTTTAATATGATAAAAATACGTATGACCTATATATGAAAAAGTATCAATATATTGTGAAAATAATAATGCTGGAACTCCTATTAACCTAAAAAGAACAAGATTTTGAGCACCAAAATAAAGAACATTGCCATCAATTGCATAATCTTTGGGTTCACTAATACTTAAACTAAACACTATAATGATTAAGCTTAGGGCTAAAGGAATATATATAGCTTTAAAATTATCTTTAAAAATTCTAGCTCCAATTATAAAAAGAATTAATAAAAGAGGTAATATTAAAACAGATCTCTGTGCTGTGTATAAAAAAACTAATGCGAATCCACTAAAACCCATTAATGTAAAAATAAATTTTTTCTTTACTATGCCGAGTGCAATCATACCAGTTGAAAAAAACCCGATAAACCATGTTTGAAGATAGCCCTCAATTGCAGAATTTGCTGCTCCCAGCTCTCTTTGAAGATAAACGTCTAACAAGCTAAAGTTTCCAATGAGTGATGACTTTGTAAAAAGAAAATATATAAAACATAAAACAAAACCAAAAAAAACAATAAAGTTATTAGGCAGATTGATGCTAGTTTCTTTATTATTTTTGATTGAAAGCTTTAATTTGTCCCTGCTGCTTTTGGTGATAGCAACTATTAATATAAACCCTATACATAGAGCAATTAATTCGGAAATATATTCATAAAAATTTACCTGAAGTAATGTCAGAACAATGGTAGGTATAAAAACAATATAATAAAGGTAATTTATGGCAACACTCGATGGAGTATCTAATTTGGATGGAATGATGGGCTGAATGAATATAAAGATAAAGCAAATAAAGAATGAATTATATATGTTCATACCGAGCTCATAATTAAAACCCCAATAATTCCATACCTCATATAGATAATTTATGCCCGACCAATAAATTAGATATATATATATAAAAACAGAGATGTACTTAAATGCATTGTCTATCAATAAATTAATCATCAGTTATGATTCGTGTTAATTTTTGCGGATCAAGGTGCTTTTCATAATATTTTAATGATCCTTCTCTCATTCTATTCATAATGTCTTCATCATAATAATAATTTAAAATACATTTTTTAATTACATCAGGGTTTACATGATTCCTAGGGATTATTTTAACTGAATTGTATTCATTTAAATAAGATGGATCTTGCTCAGATATTTCTGTTCCAGAGCCAACAATAAGAGGTAAACCAAGGCTTATTGAGTCTTGCCACAAACTTGATTGACCTGCACAAAATATAGATATATCAGATGCATATAAGTAATTGCTTATTTCACTATGCTGAATCCATGATAAATAGTGTACATTTTTAACTGTATTTACTAAATTTCTAAGGTTAGAAGTATATTCCATATTTTCATCTGAATATTTGCCACATATAATTACATGGATATTCTCTTTAGTAATAAGGGATACTGCTTGAAGAAGAATATCAGTTTTTTTAAGATGGGTTAATCTTCCTCCTGTAAATATAACGAATGCATCATCTTCAATGTTTAATTCTTTTCTAATTTGTTTTTTGTATTTAATTTCACTATCTTTATTAAATCTAAATTTAGGCAACATAGGAAACAATTGCATTTTTATTCTCTTGGCTTTGTATACTTTTTCCATAAAAATTCCAGTTTTTGGAGTTACAACTAATATTCTATGTATATATCTTGATAATAAGAAAAAAATTGGTCTTCTTATAAATGGATAAATTAAATATTTAGAAATTATTCTTAAATTTGAATTTGAATCATCACAATGACATTTTAAAAAAAATCTACAGCCTGAGTTATTTTTAAGGTATTTAATAATCTGTATGTGGTCGAATTGTCCATCTAGGGCAATAATAATGTCTGGTTTTATATTGTTTAAATTCCTTGACACTCCCTTCAAGGAATAAAAGCCGTCATTAATCTGGAAAAAATATGATAATTCATTTATGAAAAATTTGTCACCATAAGATTGTCTACTTAACTTTTGGGATTTAACTCTGCCTTTGCCAACTATGAGATAAACTTCATTATTTTGTTCCAATAACTGTTTAATTAAAATATTGTCTTGATAGCCTAATAATGGATCCCAATCATTTAAAAAAAAAACAATTTTCTTCATTTTTCAGGTTTTTTTTGAACTTCTAAAAGATATGTTCCACCTCTGTCTTTAAATAGGTCTTTAAAAAAAGAAAGTTGTTCTTTTTCTGATAATGAATATATGTGTTCATATTTGTTGTTCCATTCAAAATACTCTCGTCTTAAGGGTTGATTAAGATATCCTGTCTTATATATATCAGATATGCTCAATCCCTGATATTCAAATTCAGAATCTTTAGATAAGAAGATATTATTAAAATGTAATTCAAGAATCTTATAGCCATATTTTTTGCATATATCTGAAATCATTTCAATGCTAAAGCCCTGAAAGTTATCGCCAACCCCCTCCCAATCATTTTCAACAATTGCGAATCTTATAGGCGGGGGGATTAATTCATTAATCTCAACACATATAATTTTTGGTGTAAATTTTTCTAAAAGAGCATCCAGAATATAAAAATCAAAAGAATCTATATCTAAATTTAAAAAACCAAAATTAACTGGCGTTTTATTAGTACTCAATAATTCACAAATATTTTCAGGATTAACAAATTTGTTCAACAAGGATATATTCTTAAAATTTTTATAAAAATAATTTAGCTCATCAAACATTTTTTTATCAGCCTCTATCGCAATTCCAGACCAGTTTTTCTTTGCTAAAAACAATGTTTGCGATCCCAGAACTCCGTCTTGAGCACCAATATCAACAAAAAATTTTTCAGCATGCAAAGATTGATTTACATATCGTAAGCTAACATGCTCATCAAGAGAGTATGGCCCAGACCCATTAAAAACAATTATCCTTTGGATCCTTTTAAGAAAATTAAAGATACTATTGGGTAGTATATTTCTAATTAGCGCTTTGAGATATCTTGTCATTGGAGCAAATATGTTTAATTTTCGATCATTATAGATGATTCATCAATGAAACCATATTCATTTCTTTTAAAAAGTATTCTTGCAAACTCTATTGAGCTGTTTTCTGAAAACTTAAGATCAATATCAGAATCACCAATATATATAGGATTGGATATATTATATTTTTCATTTAAAATTTTATAACTTTTATTAGATGGTTTTGGGGAATATTGATTTGCGTAAATTATTGCTTCAGGTGCTTTTGTAAATGTTGACTGAAGATAACTATATTTATTTTTTTGCTGAGAAATATTTCCGTTTGTAATAATAAAATATCGACTTGAATTACATTTAATAAGCATATCTAAGTAATCTGTAAAATATCTAAAAATTCTTATTTTTAATTTCTTGCGAGCCCTAAAAATTTTTAATATGTATTCAACATTAATATCTATATCAAAAGAAAAATCTATTATTAGTTTATCAAAGATGTTTTTTCTGCCATTTTTTAGATAAGAATTCCAAAGATAACTATGAAGCTCATCAGAAGATGAATTCGTAAAGTTTTTTAAGTGTTCAGAAATAGTTAAATATGATTTATTCAGAAAAATATTTTCATCATATATAGTATTATCTAAATCAAATATAAATTCATTGTGTTCTAATTTATCACAAAAAAATTCAATTGGTTTCAAAATAGACCTCATCATAAAATCTGGTAAAACCAATGCCACTAGATTTTTTAATTGGATCAATTTGCCAACTTAATAAGGAAGAAATAGCATACATTGGGAGGTTAATATCCAAGCCTAAAGCGGCAACGCTTGTTCCTTGTATTCTCGGATTCATCTCAATAATCTTAAATTCTCCTTCAGATGATTGCTTAACTTGTATGCCTATAGGCCCTTTTAGTTTCATTGTTTCAATAATTTTTGAGCAATACTCATGAACCACCTCAGATTCAATAAATCTTCCAGAAACAGAAATGCCGCCATTCATTTTGTCTCTTGTTCTAATTAATGCTAACTCCATCTTATGGTCATTATTAACAATCGTATCCACTGTCAGTTCGGGTCCTGGTAAGCATTCTGATATCAACATATCTGGAATCTCTTTATTCAAAACAATATTTTCTAGCTCTGAAAAACTTAAATATAAATTATTGGGTTTATAGTTAAACATCAAATCAAATTTATCAATACTATCATTAATTATTCTTACTCCTCTGCTTCCATTTGCAATTCCAGGTTTTATTACTACAGGATTTTCTGGATAACCTAAAGCATAGATTGCCTCTAAAAGATCAATACTATTTTTAGCCACTTGAAAGTTTGGCACAGTAATTTCATTTTCATGAAGATGTTTATATAGAGCAATCTTATCATTTGCTATTGATAGACTTTTGAAATCAGAAACTATCACATCAATACCATGATCTTTAAATAACTCAATTGATTCTGAAAACTTAAAGAGCTCTCTTGTTACTAGAGGAAAAACTATATCTATTTTATTTTCTATACAAACTTTAAGAACCTGATCAATAAAATCAGATTCACTAGCAGCTGGAAGTTTGATGAAATTATCTACAAGATATCTGCCAGATGCTTTTTCATCCATATCCCCGGCAATTAAATCTAGCCTTTTTTCCTCTTTAAGACACCTTATTATGCCAGGCCCTCCAGGAGCACCAGCTCCAGTCATTAAAACTTTCTTTCTATTTTTCAAAACTATAAAATCACTCTTACCGCATCAAAACATTCGGCATAATTTTTATTTATTTGTGTGCCTCTAACTACTGCGAGGCTCTCAATAAACTTTTTATTAGCATAAGAACGATGTTTCTGAGATTCGTACATGTTAAGAGCCTTCACCTTTGCTTCTAACATTTCTTCATCAAGCTCTACAAAACAACTTGTTCTAAAACTAAGGTTATTCCAGGGGACCTCATATGCCAGCATATTTGAGTTCTTGAAAGCCCTAAACCCTTCATTTGCAATTGTTAAATGATCTTGATGCGTATCATTGATGCTTGGCAGGAATACTAAGTCAGGATTGTAATCTTTTCTTATCTCAATCATTTTATCTAATATAAGTTGTCTATTTTCCGGCATAGTTCTCACCTCAAAGTCTAAAATAAGACAATCATTTTCTTTTATACCTAAACTCAATGCAGCATTTTTAGATTCAGTTCTTAAAATATCTTTTGGAAACTCTGGTAAAACTGATGTTTCTGCTGCAGAAAATGCTACAGATATAACTCTTGAACCATTTTTTATTAATTTTGATATAGTTCCACCACATCCGAATTCACCATCATCAGTATGGGGTGCTAGAACTAGAACAACTTTAGGTTCAAGCATTAAATACTCCTATATTTATTTTTTCTAGCAAAAGTATAGTTCATTAAGATTTCAAATGCATAAAAAACAGACATAAAGATTGTTGAAAGCCATATAAAATTCCATATATCTGTTTGAAAATATTTGGAAATTAAAATTAACAATATTGATATAAACAAACGGACTGCATTAATAAAAATTAGAAAATACTTCTTGTTAACGATTAGGCTACTTCTTGCAAGTGGATTGGAAATAAATCCAAAAAAGAAAGAAATTGACATTATTGAGGCCATTTTTCCTGCAACATTCCAATTAGCACCAAAAATTAAAGAATAAATATCAACACCAAAAAACATAATTATCAGGAAAATAGGCAAGCTTAGTGACAAAAGTAGCTTAAAAGTTGTTATAAAGACTTTTTTAAATGTTTTCCCTTTATTATGTTGCCTTGATGCTCTTTGCATATACACTTGTCCAGCAGCATTTCCTGCAATTGCAGTAGGCGCATACAAAGTTGCTTGTACAAATGCCCATGAACCAAAAAAGTCTAGACCAAAAAAATTAGAAATAAATAAAGAAAGTATTATTCCATTTGCAGCAACCAAAATATCTGAAAAAGTAAAATAAATAGCCTGTGAAAAATATTTTTTAAAATTTAAATAAGCATTTAATAATATCAAATTAAATTCATTGGCGTACTCACGAATCATTGCTAATGAAAATTTGAACAAAAAACAAAACTTTAAAAAGAAGCCAAGCACCAATGCAAAAACGAGAATGTATGGCAAGTTAGAAAAATAATAAAGAATAAAAATACTAAGTACATAACCAGATTTGTTTACAATATCTGATATAGCTGCAATGCTATATTTTTCAAATTTTTGTAAAAAAACTTGCAAACCTAAAGACATCACCATAAAAATTGAACAAAATGGTAATAGATACCACAAGTACGTTGGTCCGAGTTTGTATATTTCATAAATATAATTGCCAAAAAAATATAAAACTATAAAGTAAAAAATTGTATTTATTAGGCAAATTAGTAACAACACAAAAATTAATGAAACTGATACCGAGTTATCTTTTGGAAAAAGAATGAATTGTTCAAACTTCAATGACAATAAGGCAACCAATAAACCAATTATTTGAAGAAAAAGAGCTTGAGTAGCAAAATCCTCAGGTAAAAATAATCTGGAAATTAATGGCAGAAATGCAAATGCAATAACCTGAGACAAACCAGTGCCTGAAATCATTTTGATGATATCTTTAAAAAAGGATTTTTTTTCTTTGGTCCTGGTTATTAGTTTATTAATATAAACCATTAAGATTATAAAATGTTGGTAATATCTTCTATTGTTGATTTCTTAAGGTATGGATGCATAGGAAGACTAAGAACTTCTTTGCATAATCGCTCTGATACAGGAGTTCCTGAAGACACACTGGGATAATTTTTATACCCTGGTTGCTTCGATAATGGCTTAGGATAATAGATTACCGAGGGTATGCCTATATCTCTAAGTTTTTTTTGAAATTCATCCCTTTTGTCAACAATTAACGTATATTGAGCCCACGTACTTATAATACCATCTCTAATTTTTGGTGTTTTGATATAGTTACAATCTTTGAAGATTTTATTATATGTTTTGGCAATTTCATTTCTCATTTGAATCTCTTTTGGAAAGATTTTAAGCTTTTCAATCAAAATTGCTGCTTGAATCGTATCAAGTCTAGAATTAACACCTAATCTTGTATGATCATATTTTTCAGCACCTCTTCCGTGAAGTCGTATTGAATTAATTTTTTCTGCTAAAACATCACTATCTGTAAAAATTGCTCCGCCATCTCCATAGCATCCCATTGGTTTGGCTGGAAAAAAACTTGTTGTTGATATATCGCCTAAAAGGCCAACATTCTTATCGTAAAAAGTGGCACCAAGACTCTGGGCACCGTCAGCAATTATTTTTAAGCCCTCTTTTGATGCAATAGTCCTTATTTCATTGTAATCAGCAGGTTGTCCAAAAAGATCCACGGCAATAATTCCGACAGGATTTAGATTAAGTTTTCTTGCCTCTTTTATTCCTAATTTAAGACTTTCAGCACTTATATTAAAAGTTTCTTCATCAACATCAACAAAAAAAGGAGTAATACCTAGTAATGCAGCTGCTTCAGCGCTGGCAATGTAAGTAAAAGATGGTACGAAAACAATATCACCAGCTTTGAATTCTAATGCCATCATAGCAATAGTTAAAGCATCTGTTCCGTTAGCACAAGAAAAAACATTCTTAGATCTTGTAAAATCTTTAAGCATTTTTTCAAATTCTAGAACCTCGGGCCCCATAATATAATTACCATGGTCAAGCACCCTATTAATAGCCAATTCTAAGTTTTCACGTATTGTTTTTTGCTGGGCATTTAAATCAATAAAATTTACAGGTTCTGTATATTCTTTCATATTATTTTTCTTCTATTTGATCATCGTTTATTCTTTTATATTGGTTACCAGAAATACTACATATCAAATTTTCATCTAATGTACCGCCTTCTTTACTTACCCATCCTATTCTTTTAGCAGGTGTACCAGCAACTAGGGCAAAAGGAGGAACGTCCTTTGTTACTGTAGCTCCAGCCGCAACAAAGCAATATTTACCTAATTTGTTTCCACAAACTATCGTTGCATTTGCACCAATTGAAGCACCTTTTGAAACCTTAGTTTTTTTAAATTCTTCTCTTCTCTGAATTCTTGATCTTGGGTTAATGACATTTGTAAATACACATGATGGGCCAAGAAAAACGTCATCTTCTATTTCAACACCTTCATAGACACTAACATTGTTTTGTATTTTAACTCTATTACCAATATCTACATTTGGACCAACAACTACATTTTGTCCCAATGAACAATTTCTACCGATATTAGAATTAGTCATGATATGACAAAAATGCCAGATCTTCGAGCCAGCACCAATATTTACTTTATCATCTATATATGACGATTCATGTACTAAAAAATCTTTTTCTTTTTTCATTTTAAATACTACCACTTAAAACCTTAAGTACTTCCAAACCTTCAACACCATCGGTTAGGGGTTTTTCTTGAAGTTTAATACATTCAATAAAGTGCTCGCATTCTTGTCTTAAAGGTTCTTGCATTTTAACACCGATATATACTGAGTCATCTTTATATAGCATATGCTCATCTTTTTTATTTACATGATGATATTTCACAAGTTCCAACTTTTTACTCCAATCAAGAGTATCATCAAAAATTAATATTCCTTGCTCTAAGGTTACAATTAATTTTTGTTCTTTATGTGGATGAATCCATGACACACTCACGTCAGCTTTTAATCCCCCTTCAAATTCTATTAAGATTCTTGAAATATCTGCTATATCCTTTTGAAGAAGATGGATTCTATCTGAATCAATCTTAGATATATTTCGATCTGCTAAAGAAAGTATCATTGAAATGTCGTGAGGTGCAAAACTCCACAAAACATCTTCTTCGGATCTAATTTTGCCCATACTTTTTCTTGAAGAGCTTATATGAATAAGTTCTCCTAGTTCTTTTGATTTTACAATTTCTTTTATTCTTTTAAAAACTGGATGATATTGAAGCAAGTGTCCAACCATCAATTGTTTATCATTTTTTTTTGCACAATTAATTATTTGTAATGCCTCATTTTCATTAATGGCTAAAGGCTTTTCAACAAAAACATTTTTTTTCTTTTCAAGTGCTCTTATTGCTAAATCGGCATGAAGAAAAGCTGGAGACGCGATGACAACACCTTGTATCTCATCGTCTTCAAGAATTTCTAAAAAATTTTTTGGCTCAACGTCATACAAAGAAGTCATTTTTGAAATTAAATCTTTATCGGGATCGCATATAGACTTCAAGACACCAAGCTCATAAAAATTCCTTACTAAATTTTTACCCCAGTAACCACATCCAACTACAGCAATATTCTTTTCCATATTTATACTAAAGCCTAAATATCTCAAAGCCAGCATTCTTAAGTTCATCAAGGCTATATATAGACTTTAAATCTGCAATTATTGGTTTGTCATTTTTAATAAAACCTCTTAGATCTTTGGCTGACAAATCCCTATACTGATTGTGACCAACTGCTACCACTAGAACGTCAACTTTATTTGATTCATTAATATTTTGTAACTCGATATCATACGTATTTTTTACCTCTGTAAAATCTGCCCATGGATCATCAACAACAACGTTATAATCAAACTCTTTAAGCTTATTAACTATATCTACAACCTTTGAATTTCTTATATCAGGACAGTTTTCCTTAAAAGTAATTCCCATAATTCCAATAGTACAATTTAAATTACTTATTTTGTTTTTGTGAATAAGTCTAATAATGTTATTTGCTGCATAATGGGACATATCATCGTTAATCCTTCTGCCAGCTAGAATAACCTGAGGGTGATATCCTAGCTCCTCAGCTTTATGAGTAAGATAATACGGATCAACTCCTATACAATGCCCCCCAACTATGCCTGGCTTAAATGGAAGAAAATTCCACTTACTTCCAGCTGCTTCTAAAACTTCGATAGTATCAATATCAATTAAATTAAATATCACAGATAATTCATTGACTAATGCAATATTTAAATCTCTTTGTGTATTTTCTATAACCTTTGCAGCTTCGGCAACTTTTATACTTGAGGCTTTATATGTGCCTGCTTCAATAATCGAATTATATAAGTTATCAACAACTTCAGCAGTCCTTTCATTAGAACCACTCGTAATTTTAGTGATTTTGGTAAGAGTATTTACTTTATCAGCTGGGTTTATTCTTTCTGGGCTATATCCACAAAAAAAATCTTTGTTAAAACTCATTCCAGAGTATTTTTCTAATACTGGGACACATTTATCTTCGGTACATCCTGGAAACACTGTTGACTCATAAATAATAATACTTCCTTTAGATATACTCTCACCTACAGTTTTTGAAGCAGCTAATAATGGTTTGAGGTTTGGTCTGTTAACAGAATCAATTGGAGTTGGGACGGTAATAATAAAAACATTACAACTTTTCAAGTCCTCTTTATTTTTAGAGTATTTTAAATAACGAGCTTCTTTTATTTTTTTTTCATTAAGTTCAAGGGTGGTATCAAAACCATCATTTAATTGATTAATTCTTTCAGATGAAATATCAAAACCAACACAATCATATTTAGTTCCAAATTCTACTGCTAATGGAAGGCCAACATATCCCAAACCAATAACGGCAATCTTATAATTATTTTCTACCATATATGTCTTCATATCTGATAATGTCATCTTCTCCTAAATAACTACCTGATTGCACCTCAATAATTCTCAGCTCGTCTTCACCAGGATTTTTTAATGCATGAACAGTTTTAACAGGGATATAAGTTGACTCATTTTCTGAAAGAATAAATGTTTCATCTCCCTTTGTAACTTCAGCTGTTCCAGAAACAACAACCCAATGCTCAGATCTAAAATTATGAGACTGAATACTTAACTTTGCTCCAGGTTTAACTTTAAGTATCTTTACTTGAAAATTTTCACCTGATTCTAATGAGTCATAGCTACCCCATGGACGGAAAACTTCTCTATTGTAATCAACTTCTTCACGACCATTATTTTTTAAATGATTTATTATTAATTTTATATCTTCTACTTTATCTTTATGTGCAACTAAAGTGGCATCTTTGGAATTGATAACATACATATCTTCTAATCCAATAGCTGTTATTAACTTATAGTCAGACCTAATATATGAATTTTTGCACTCAATTGAAATGGCGTCTCCAGAACTAAAATTGTTGTTTTCATCTTTTTGAGAAATCTCCAACAACGATGTCCAAGATCCAATGTCATTCCAGTTCGATTTCATTTCTACAACATATCCCTGTGTTGTATTTTCCATAACAGCATAATCTATTGACTCGCTCGGACATCTTTCAAACTCGTTATAATCAAATCTCAAAAAATCTAAATCTTTTTCAATAAGTTTTGTTGCTTTCGTGCATGCTTCATAAATTTTTGGCCTGAATTTTGCTAATTCATCTAAATAAACTTTAGACTTGAATAAAAACATTCCACTATTCCAAAGATATTCATTTGAGCTATATAATTGTTTAGCTAACTCAGGATCTGGCTTTTCAACAAATTTCTCAATTGCAAAAGAACCTTCTGATCCTGATCCTTTCTTTATATAACCATATCCTGTATGAGGACTTTTAGGCTTTATGCCAAAAGTTACTAACTTATTATCTTTTGATAACTCAATAGCTTTATTTACAGATTCTGTGAATAACTCGATATTATCAACAAAATGGTCAGCAGCTAAAACTAATGTTGGTAAATTGTTTTCTTCGATTAGGCTTGCTACGGCTATTGCTGGAGCTGTGCTTCTACCCATTGATTCTAAAATAATTGATATTTCGTATTCTTTATATTTTTTTATTTGCTCTAGTACAAAAAATCTATGATCTTCATTGCATATAATCGTGATTGAATCTATGTTAAGCATGGACAACCTGTCGATTGAAGCCTGTAACATTGTTTCTTGTGATACTAATGATAAAAACTGTTTAGGATATTTTGATCTTGATAGTGGCCACAATCTTGAGCCAGAGCCACCAGCAAGAATTATAACTTTTAATGTCATATTATTTATCTCTATATTATATTTTTCTATACATGTATTGAATAACCAATATTGCAATAGAAACAATCAAACCAATAATCGTGCCTATAATGCATATAATCGACCTTCTTGGTGAAGACTTTATTTCTGGAATATAAGGATAATCAATCGGATCTAATGCATAGTCTTTTTTAATCTTAGTAAGCATCTGTGTTTCTAATTTCAAACTTATTAAACTATTTATTGACTGTCTAATATCTGATTGAGTAGTCATTATTAGTTCATTATTAAGATAATCCAATGCCTCAGTTGACTCTTTCATATCGTTATCTCTTATAACTTTATTTAAATCATTCCATATAATATCAACCAAACCTTTTGCAAAAATTGGGGATACATGCTCTACGGAAATTGTTATGAACCCATCTTTTTTATTTTGTGATATGTTAACAATTTTTCTGTAGTCTAAGTATGCTTCAAGGTATGTTGGCGTTACAGATCTTCCAGCTGGTGGCTTTCTTGTCCACAAATTCAATATTGGATCATACTTTTTTTCATTATAAATGATAGTTTTATTAGAAAAATCAAAGTTTTGTGCCGCCATTATAGAAGGTATTAAATTATTCTCGCTATTTATTAATCTAAAAAATTCTCTTGACTGAACAATCCCAATAATTAGTGAACTTCTGTCTGAAGTTGGCGAGGGAAGTCCTATTCCAGAAATCAAACCGCTAACTTGACCTAAAGAGGATGATAATGAATTCTGATCAGCTTTTTGTACTACTTCGAATTTAGCTGAAGAAGTATATTTGTTTGGAAGACTAAGAGAATAAATGACTGAACCAATGGCAAATATTGATGTAATTAAGAAAACATAAAATAATCTAGTTTTAGTAAAATTTATAAATTCAATTAGATCTAATTCAATATATGTTTGTTCTTTTTTATTATACTTGTCCATCGTTATAATTACTTTAAATAAGTTAGTAAAGTGGTACCCGGAGCCGGACTTGAACCGGCACGCCATTTCTGGCGAGGGATTTTAAGTCCCTTGTGTCTACCAATTCCACCAC
>MDTG01289280.1_pt1 | contig 37792 bp, 36 predicted proteins | sample 811421 | NCBI WGS metagenome assembly MDTG01 (sample SAMN05326645, study PRJNA326480) | marine metagenome | isolation source: seawater | place: Pacific Ocean: South East | collected 2011
CAGACAGAGGTTACGCGAATGCCATTTCCACTGGTGATGTTGGACCTGATGCTACTTTCTCAATATCAAGAAATGTTTTTGCCGATATTGATCATGCAATTAGTTTAAAAATTCAAAGTGCGACTATTTTCGAAAATAATACTGTCTATAAGGTGCATCCTGATTTCAATGATAGATTCGACAATCCTAGTGTAGCCTCGGTTGTTAATCTCTTCATACCCACGGACACTGATTCTCGCGCCACTCATGGTAAGGGGGCTTACCTTTCAGATAACATATTAGTCACTCCTAGAGTTTTCAGTGGTGCTGATGACGCTAAAGAGCCGCCATATCCGGTGACACCTTTGGAAATGCATAGAAATTTATTAGGACCAGAATTATCAGATCTTGAAATCGGAAGGAATCATGAAGGTCTTAATGTATTAAACCTAGGTGACGACAACTTTATTGATGATCCTTTGTTTGTTAATCCTGACGATAATGATTTTAATCTTCAATCCACCTCGCCCGCGAAAAAATCCGGAAAGTTTGGTCAAGATCTTGGAGCAATGATTCCATCTGGTATTTTTATTACAGGGGAACCGGATTCAGTTACTATCAATAATCATGCCAGGCTCAAAGTTGGTGGTCCCGGTTACTTCGCTTATAAATGGAGATTCAAAGATGGCCAATGGAGTGATGTTATTAAAATAGGAGATGGTTTTAATGCTGATGGAGAATCTGTCCGAGTTAGTGAAGTCGCTTTAAGTGATCTGCCTCTTGGTGTTTATATTATTGAGGTAAAAGGACAGGATTTTGCAGGCAATTGGCAGGAGGTTCCAACCCAATCGAAAGAATGGAGTATTGTTAATTTATTACCATATGAAATTATTCTTAACGAGATACTTATCTTTAACGATGGTGTTTATGATTCAAATGGCGCCAGCCCTTCATACCTTGAAATTTATAACCCAAATACAAATGCTATAAATTTGAATAACTTCTATATTGCGAATAACGATGACGCTGACTCGTCAATAGGTCTCGCAAAATTTTCAGAGATTCCAGGATTAAGCTACTTAATTATTGATATTAGTTCATTGGTTTCATTGGACTCGATAAATAATGGATCAGGATCAATGTATCTATTTTTTGGTGACGATATAAAGGATTCAATAACCTTTGGTGCACAGGCAAACAATTACTCAATTGGTAGGAATGCTAGAGATTTAACTTGGTCGCTTAATTATCCCACGCCAGGAGAGATCAACCAAGTTGCCCCTTTAGGCAATACGTCTGGTTTGAAAATTAATGAATGGTTAGCTAACACAAATGAAATAAATGAGAATGAATTTATCGAATTGGTCAATTTCACTAAATTTCCTGTTAATCTCTCTGGTGTAAGCCTTTCTGATTCAACTGATATGAGTGATAATTTTATGACTCTTCCTTCTTTGAGTTATATTGGACCTGATGGTTATTCTGCGATCAAGCCCCAAGGGTTTAAGTTGTCGTCTGATTTTGACCAACTAATATTAAGAGATGATACTGATAAGATAATTGATGAGATTGTTTATGGGCCTCAGTTTGAGGGAGTTAGTCAGGGGTTAAGCAAAGAAAGTGGTACATATCAAAAATTTTCTATTCCAACACCAGGGATTAAGCACCCAGTCGAAGGCACTGATGATGGTCTTAAGTACCAAATGATTTCTAAGATATATAATTCTCTTAGAATTACCGAAATTATGTATAATCCCATAGGGGGGCCTAATTATGAGTTTATAGAGCTACAAAATACTGGTGAGGAATCTATAGATCTCAATGGAATAAAGTTTACTAAAGGAATCGATTTTGAATTTGATGAAGTTACTTTGCTCCCCAGTGAGACAGTTGTCCTTGTTTCTAATTCCAAATCCTTTGCCTCAAGGTATGGCGAAATGGAATATTTGATTTATGAATATAAAGGGAGATTAAATAATGCGGGTGAAGAATTGGTTCTACAGTTTCCAAATCCGTTTCCATTTAACTTTATAAAGTTTTTATACAAGGATAACTGGTATGAAAAAACTGATGGTCTAGGAAACTCTTTGGAACTTAATCAATCGCAGGCAGGTAGGGTTAAATACAATGAAAAAGGATCATGGAGTTTAGGTGATTATCTTGGAAGTCCAAATGGTATTACCATACATAAAAATTACGAAAGTTGGGCAGATGAAAAAATATTCGGAAATGCTTATGAGGATTATGATAGTGATGGAGTAAGCAATGGTTTGGAGTTTTTGATTGGAGGTTCTTTAGATGTTTTTGATGAAATTACACCGCCTATATACGAACAAGAAGCGAAAAATTTCATATGGGAAATCTCTACAAGTTTAGTTGTTGTCGATTGCAAAATGATTATTGAATCATCAAATAATTTAAAAAATTGGGATGAGGTTCAACCAGATGAAGTGGTTGTCGATTCTTTACAGAAAAAAAATAGGTTTTTTCTTCCTGACGATATTGATAGGATTTTCTTACGCTTGAGGCTAGAAAAGGAAACGCCTTAAAATCAAATTAGGCGATTATTAAAAGTAAGTCACCTGTATCAACATTATCACCAGATGCAATTTCAATTGATTCAATAGTTCCTGAATGTGGTGCAGAAACGGTCGTATACATTTTCATTGCCTCAAGAGTTAAAAGAGGATCGCCATCTGTAACCTTTGAGCCAATGCTAACGTTTAGCTCAGCAACTAAACCAGGCATAGGTGCTCCTATTTGGCTTGAGTCGGTTGGATCTGCAGTTTTACGTTTTACGGCTGTAGGTGTAAGTGTTTTGTCGCACACAAGAGCGTGCCTTGCAGAACCGTTAAGTTCAAAAATCACATTTCTGTTAGCGTTCTCATCTGGTTCGCTAACGTGGACAAGCTCTACAAATAGAGTTTTACCAATTTCGATATCAATGCTTATCTCTTGACCAGTGTTTACACCATAGAAATAAGCAGGTGTAGGCAATACACTTAGATTACTAAATTCATTTTGGCTCTCAATAAAATCTAGAAATACTTGGGGATACATTAAATAACTCCATACTTCATCATCAGTTGGAGCTCGGTTTAATTTATTTTCTAGTTCATTTTTAATTTCATCAAGGTTTACTGGGGCAGCATGCTTTCCGGGTCTGTCAGTGATGATTTCTTTATCGCCGAGTATGACTTTTTGAACCTCTGATGGCCAGCCTCCTATCGGTTGACCTAAGCCTCCCCCTAACATGTCAACAACTGATTCCGGAAATGCTGTCCCTTTAGGGAGGTTTGGAACATCACATGGCTTAATGTCTTGAGTTACTAGAAACATGGTCATATCACCAACAACTTTGCTTGATGGTGTAACTTTAACTATATCACCGAATAGATCATTCACTTCAGAATAACATTGAGCAATTTCAGGCCAACGTGAGCCAAGCCCCATTGCTTCGGCTTGTTCTTTAAGATTAGTGAACTGACCTCCAGGCATTTCATGGAGGTAAACTTCAGCCGTTCCATGTGGTGGAGAAGTATCAAATGGGAAATAAAACTTTCTTACACCTTCCCAGTAATCGGAAAGTTCGTCTACCTTTCGTAATTCTAAGCTACTTTCCCTATCCGTGTTTTCTAAAGCTGCTACAACAGAGTTTAAACAGGGTTGGCTTGTGGATCCTGACATTGAAGAAAGAGCAACATCAACAATGTCTACACCAGATTCAGATGCTTTTAAGATGGAAGAGGCATTTATACCACTTGTGTCATGAGTATGGAAATGAATAGGTAGACCTACCTCCTCTTTTAATGTTTTAACTAATTTCTCTGCAGCGTATGGGCGACACAAACCAGCCATGTCTTTGATGCACAATATATGCGCACCCATTGACTTTAACTCATTGGCAAGATTTACATAATATTTCAGAGAATATTTATCTCTAGATTCATCAAGAATGTCCCCGGTATAACAAATCGCAGCCTCGCAAATTGATTTTTCAGTTTCCCGAACAGCTTCCATCGCTGCTTTCATGTTAGGAGCATAATTGAGAGAGTCGAAAATTCTGAATATATCCATCCCTCTTTCTGCAGCATGATGAACGAATCCCTTTACCACATTGTCAGGATAATTCGAATATCCAACTGCGTTAGATCCACGAAAAAGCATTTGGAAAAGAATATTAGGTATCTTTTCTCTAAGTAATTTGAGTCTTTGCCATGGATCTTCCTTGAGAAACCTCATTGAAGAGTCAAATGTGGCCCCACCCCACATTTCAAGGGAAAAAAGCGATGGAGTGTTTTTAGCGATGGCGTCCGCTACAGCAAGCATATCATATGTCCTCACTCTAGTCGCTAGAAGTGATTGATGGGCATCTCTTAAAGTAGTGTCAGTTATGAGGAGTTGTTTCTCATTAAGGATCCATTCTGAAAATTTTTCAGGGCCTAATTCAAGCAACTTGTCCCTTGTACCTTTGGGGGGAGTTATTTTTGAATCGTATTGGGGGAGGCGAGGGGGATTAAATTCAAAATTAGGTTTTTTACCTTTAGCGTTCTGATTGCCGTTAACTATAACATCGCCAAGAAAATTTAATAACTTAGTAGCTCGATCTTTTCTTGGGTTAAAATCAAATAAACTTGGAGTTGTATCGATTAACCTAGTAGTAGCATTTCCTTGACTGAAGTCGTCATTTTCGATGACGTTAATTAGAAAAGGTATATTAGTTTTGACACCTCTGATTCTGAATTCGCGCAGAGCTCTTCGAACCCTTTTCAGCGCTATATCAAAATTGGGCGCATGAGTTGTTAGCTTAACAAGCATCGAATCATAGAATGGCGTAACAGTTGCTCCTGTAGTACCCAAACCCCCATCCAATCGAATTCCATGGCCAGAAGCAGATCGATAAGTTAAAATTCTTCCTGTGTCAGGTGTGAAATTATTTTCTGGGTCTTCAGTGGTTATTCTGCACTGGACAGCGACTCCATTCCTTTCAATGTCATCTTGTAAAGGTAACCCTACCTCAGAAGAGTGCATGTTGTATCCTTGGGCTATAAGGATTTGAGTTCTTACGATATCAATATTAGTAATTTCTTCAGTTACTGTATGCTCAACTTGAATCCTTGGATTCATTTCAATAAAAAACCATTCATTGGTTTCAGAGTCGACCAGAAATTCGACTGTACCTGCGTTATCGTAACCAATGGATTTTGCGATATTTACTGCAGCATCACATAAGGATTTCCTAGTCTCCTCAGGTAAATTAATAGAAGGTGCAATTTCAATAACTTTTTGATGACGTCTTTGCACTGAACAATCTCTCTCATGTAGATGGACGACATTACCATGCTGATCACCAATAATTTGAACCTCTATATGTTTTGCCTTTTTAATAAACTTTTCAAGAAAGACCGCATCATTACCAAATGCATTAAGAGCTTCCGTTTGCGCCTCTTCCAGTGATTGTGTAAGCGTATCCTCATTTTCAACAACTCGCATTCCTCTGCCTCCGCCGCCGAACGCTGCTTTTATAATCAATGGAAATCCAACCTTCTTTGCTATTGCTTTTGCTTCCTCAGGATTATTAATTGGATCAGAATTTCCAGCGAGTATGGGAACATTAAGTTCTTCAGCTTTCTTTCTAGCAGCTATTTTATCTCCCATGCTAGCTAGAACTTCTGGCCGTGGACCTACAAAGATAATTCCATTGCTTTTACAAGCTTCAGCAAACTCAGCGTTTTCTGAAAGGAAACCGTATCCGGGGTGAATAGCGTCAACCCCTCTCTCTTTTGCTATTGCAAGAATTCCATCTATGTCAAGATAAGCTCCAACGGGGCCCTTATCTTTACGAAGTCTATATGCTTCATCAGCTTTAAATCTATGAGTGCAAAAACGATCTTCCTCTGCATAAATTGCAACTGTCCTAAGTCCTAGTTCAGTAGCTCCACGGAAGATTCTCGTGGCAATCTCGCTACGGTTAGCAGCTAAAAGCTTTTTGACATTACTTATATTGCTATCTGAAGGGTTAGGCATATTAATTAGTTTTAAGTCTATAGAATGTTTTAAAGAATCTTGCTCAAATATGGCAATTTTTCAAATTAGGAAAAGCTATACTTTTGGAAAATTCCAAAAATATATAATCCCTCTTAAAAAGTATTTTATATTTCAGATCAGCGAATCGATAGAAGTATAGAATTATACCTCTTCTGGGATTTGAAACCCTTTTCGATAATCTCCTTTCACTAGTTCATTAGCGTCATTAGACATTTCTCCAGTAAATCTTTCTTTATCTGGATCAAAGGTAAGTAAAGGTCCAAGTGTTGCTTTAGACTTATTAATATCAATACCGTTATTATCGAGATGTTCCGAAAATCTATCAAAGACCTCGAGTTTCATTTTATTTCCATTAATAGATTCCTTGCAATCATCGGATGACGACTCATTACCTATGAAGTGGGAGATGTTAGCCATGTGTCCTAATGCAGCTGAGATATGACCAGTATGTGCAGACAGTTCATGTTCACTCTTGCTTTCTTTAATAGAAGCAATCCAATTCTCAAAATGTCCACGACCATTAGTGATTCCGAATTTTTTAACACTTTTTCCATCATTGTCGTAAGCTTTTGATTCACTGACATACCCACCTTCAAATTCAATGACGTTTCCAACCCTAGCGCCTTTATAGTTCGACATGCCTTTGCCCCAATCAAGCTCTTTTTCTGGGAGTCCTCGAACTTCAAAAATCAGTGGTACCGGCTTATAATCAAAGAAAGCGATTTGAGTGTTTGCTGTATCACCATCATCATCATAACCAAATCTTCCTCCTATGCTTAATACGTTGGGAGCGCATTTTTCTTGTCCTAATGCCCATCTCGCCACATCCATTTGGTGAGGTCCTTGATTTCCGATGTCACCGTTACCGTAAGGGCTCTGCCAATGCCAATCGTAATGGAATCGTTCTCTTCTGATTGGTAGTATTTCGCGAGGACCAGACCAGAGGTCATAATTAACTTCTGCCGGTGCTTGTTTTGGTGCGCTTACCTTCCCAATGCTTTTTCTAGGCTTATAACAAAAACCTCTAGACACAAGCATTTCACCTAAGGGTTTATCTTTTATCCATTCCATGACTTCACGCCATCCAGTATCGGATCTACGTTGCATTCCATGTTGAATAATTACACCCTTTTTAGCGTACTTCTCTGCAGCTTCGACAAGTTTTCTGCCTTCCCAGATATTGTGCGATACTGGCTTTTCAACATAAACATGTTTTCCATTTTGAGCTGCAAGAATTGATATAAGTGAATGAAGATGGTTTGGAGTCGCAATCATCACTGCGTCGATGTCTTTATCAAGACACAGTTCACGGTAGTCTTCGTAAATTTTTGGCTTAGATCCTTGTTTTCCCTTTACTCTATTAGCGTTTGATTCATTTCTTTTGTAATCGGCATCACAAACACCTGCAACTCTTACATTTTTATGACCTAGTGATGCGTTGACATGACCGCCGCCGCGTCCACCACAACCAATAACGGCAACACGAATATCCTCATTCGCGCCCTTTACATTTGCGTTTGCAGGTAGACTACAAAAAGTACTAGATCCAGCAGCGCCATAAAGTGCGCCCTTCATAAATTTTCTACGTGTGGTGTTTTTCATTTAATAAATAAGTATTTGATGGATTATTTTAGATATAATTCGAATAATTCTCAAGACATAGGAAACATTGAATGAAATTTGTTAAAAAATAATTATATCAAAGGTCAATTAAATAAAAATTTTATTATTTTTTGAATTGTTCTTAGCTCTAAGAATTTGTAAAATCAACACAATTGACCCCTTAGTCGGTTGACTAGGATACACACTGAGAGATGTGTTAGCTTCAGGGTAAGGGGCATAGAAAATTATTTTTATAAAGTTTTGAAACTTAGCGTTTTTGAGTTTCCTCCCAAATTAGAAGCACACTTTATGGCCTCGGTCACATGCCTTTTTGATTTTGAAATTGCTTTCTTTATTTCATAGCCAAGGGCAATATGAGAACAAATTGAGGCTGAATAAAAACAACCTGTTCCATGAGCTTCAAAATTTTTAATCATTGGTGAGTCATATGTGGTTAAGCCATCAGCATTAACAAAAATATCCGAAGCTACTTCTGAATTAAGGTGGCCGCCTTTTAAAAGTACAGGCGTTCCAAATTTCGAATAGAGAGATTTTGCTAAATTAATTTGGCTTGAAATCTCATTCCCAACTAAGATATTTCCCTCAGGAATATTCGGAGTATATACATCCGCCATTGGGATTAAATATTCCTTGTACAGTTCTAAAGCGCCATCTTCTAAAATGAGTGTTCCTGAAGATGACTTTATTATGGGGTCAATGATAATTGGAGGACGATTTTCAAAAGAATCAAGAACGTTAATAACAGCTTCGGTGATAGTTTTATTATGCAATAGTCCAATTTTAATAGCTGATATTGAATAATTTGATTTGAGTGTTTCAATTTGAGAAACAACTTGGCTGCTTTTTAGAGGGTGAACTGATTTCATGATGCCTGGAACTTGCGAGGTAATGCAAGTAATTACGCTTAAACCATAAACACTTAGTTCTTGAAAAACTTTTAGGTCGCATTGTATTCCAGCTCCTCCGCTAGGATCAGATCCGGCTATCGTTAATGCTATCGGAGAAGTGGACATTTGTGATTGTTCATTTCTAATTTTTTTTTTTAGTCGAGTATGGTATTAATAATATAATTAAACCCATTTGTTATAGTTGGAAATTGAAGAATTAGTATCTCTCGAAGTTATAGTTGACGATATTATATATATGCCAACTTTGGAAGCTCCGGCAGATAAGCCGTACCCATTTGTTTATTTTATTACAATAAAGAATAACTCAAGCCAAGAAGTGAAAATTGTTGGCCGCAAATGGGTTATTACAGGGATTAATAAAGATAAAACAATTGTTGAAGGAGAGGGTGTAGTTGGTCAATTTCCTAAGATTTCTTCTGGTGCTGAATTTAGTTATAATAGTTACCACGTAATAGATAATGACTCTGAAGTTGAGGGGGCATTTTTTGGTGAAACTAATGATGGAGTTTTGGTGTATTCGAAAATACCAAAATTTGAGCTTAGTATTCCAAAATGGGCTTAGAGTTTTATTTAATAGAGATGACTAAATCGACAGATCGGTCATGCTTCTCAATAGGAATGGAATCTACAATTTGATTTTTATAACATATTCCCACAGTAAGAGATTTTTCATTACTCAGTGTTGATAGAAATTTATCATATATTCCACCTCCTCTCCCTAACCTTAAACCGTTAGAGGTGAAAGCAAGTCCAGGAACGAGAACTAGGTCTACATTCATTTTAGAAATTGTATTACTATTATGGGGATTAGGTTCTAACGTACCAAAACTGGACCTGATAAAATTACTTTTTGATAAATTGTCGATTTGCAGACATTGAAAATCACCATTGTAAATGCGAGGAATACTTATAATGCAATCTTTATCCAGCCAGTATTTGATAGAGGGGATTATATTGGGTTCAGATCCAAGTGGGAAATAGCACAAAATGGATAATGTATTTTTGAACTTTTTTTGTAGGATTGAGTTAATCTTTATATCCTCAGCTATCTTGTCACTTTTTTGCATCAGAGACAAACGTCCTTTCAAAACCTTTCTTAAGTTTTGTTTTTGATCTGTTATGTGATTTATCAAAACTTTTTAAGCCTCTTCATTTTTAAAAGCAGAAATAAATAATAATCCTGCTGCTATACAAATACATGAATCTGCGACATTAAAAGAGGGCCAGTGAGCGTTATTAATGTAAAAATCTAAAAAATCGACAACGTATCCATGCCAAATCCTGTCTACAAGATTACCTAGTATTCCTGGTATTAAAAAGATAATCGCATAGTTATTTATAGGACCTGGGAACTTATTTTTTTTCCATAATATTAAAATGGTTAAAAATGCTAATGTTGCGATTATAGAGAATATTATATTAGAGTAATTTGTGTCATTAAATTTACCGAAAGCTATTCCTGTGTTATGGACTCTAACGAGGTTGAAAAAATCCGGAATGATGTTCTTTTCTTCTCCTAGGCTAAAGTTATTTATAATCAAAATTTTTGAAAATTGATCTAAAACGAAAAGTGGCAGTGATATTTTTAAAAATTTAGACATACTTAAAATTTGTAAATAATAATAATATTGTAATGAATTCCATTAATTATACTAATTTAAATTCATGCCTGATTATTCAATTGAAGATGAGCTAATTAAATCGGGCTATACTAATGTAGCTGGTATTGATGAGGCTGGGAGAGGACCATTAGCAGGCCCAGTAATAGCGGCCGCAGTAATATTACCTAAGGATTTTCCGGACATAGGTTTAAATGACTCTAAAAGATTATCAGCAAAGCGCCGTGAAACCATTTATAATATGATCACAGATTCAAATTCTAATGTAATATGGGGGTTTGCGGTTGTTGATCAGGACATTATAGATGAAATAAATATTCTTAATGCAACATATGAATCAATGCGGCTTGCTGCGTTGTCATTATCCTTAAAACCTGATTACGTAATTATTGATGGTAAGCCAGTCAAAAATTGCCCATTTAGAAATCATTCGATTGTTAAAGGTGATTCCAAGAGTTTGTCCATATCTGCAGCAAGTGTGATAGCAAAAGTAGAAAGGGATAGGATTATGCTGAAATACTCGAATGAATTTCCTTTGTACGCATTTGATAGGCATAAGGGGTATGGGACAAAAGTTCACATGGATGCATTGAAAGAACATGGACCATGTAGAATTCACAGGAAAAGCTTTGCTCCCGTCATGAAATATTCTTAATTCAATTATCTATAATACTATGAGCGAGGATTATAAGATAACCAATCGGTAGATTTTTCATAGGCATCAGAGATTTGGAGGATTTTAGATTCCTGCATTGGAGGTCCCAGTATTTGTAATCCTACAGGCAATTTAGTGTCTTCATTTGTATCGATAAATCCACAAGGGGTGCTGACACCACAAATACCCGATAAATTTGCAGCAAGTGTGAAAATGTCAGCTAAATACATCTCCAAAGGATTGTCTGACATTTCGCCTAATTTAAAAGCAGTAGTTGGAGCAGTTGGGGAAACGATTGCATCAACTCTTTCAAAAGCTTTTGTGAAATCATCTCTGATTAGAGTTCGTACTTTTTGAGCTTGGACATAGTAAGCGTCATTATAACCTGAACTAAGAACATAAGTCCCTAATATGATTCTTCGTTTTACTTCCTGCCCAAAACCCTCAGATCTTGATTTTTTGTATTGATCGATAATGTCGTTTGGTAAATCTGCGCGATGTCCATATCTGACAGCATCAAATCTTGCAAGATTGGCAGAGGCTTCTGCGGTAGCTATAATGTAGTATGTAGATACAGCATACTCAGTGTGAGGGAGGCTAATATCAACAATCTCTGCGCCCAATGATTCAAGTTTCTTAATTGCTTCATTGATGTAATTTAAAATTTTTGAATCCAATTGATTAGAGAAGTACTCTTTTGGTATACCAATTTTTAATCCTTTAATATCACCGTTGAGTTTAGATAGAGGATTTGATTCAACGTTATCTATTGAGGTTGAGTCTAGTGGATCTTTTCCTGCGATAGCACTAAGTAAAAGGGCGGCATCTTCACTTGATTTAGTAATAGGACCGATCTGGTCGAGTGACGATGCGAATGCCACAAGGCCATACCTTGATACGGTTCCATAACTCGGCTTGAGGCCAACTACACCACAATAAGAGGCAGGTTGTCTAATTGATCCACCTGTATCTGAACCAAGAGATGCTATCGCAGTTCCATTTGCAACACAGGCGGCCGAACCTCCACTGCTTCCTCCTGGTATACGGCTGAGGTCCCATGGATTTTTAGTATTATGAAAGCCAGAATTCTCTGTTGATGAACCCATGGCGAATTCATCCATATTAACTCTTCCAAAAGGAATTGCCCCTTGTGATTTAAGGTTAGCTATTGCCGTCGCGTTATATGGTGAAACATATGAATCCTTGAGCATCTTAGATGCACAGCTGCAAGGTTGCCCCTTAACATTAATTAGATCTTTTATAGCTATTGGAATTCCACCTAAAGGTTTACTAATGTCAGAATTAGCAGCTTCCTTTAAAGCCGTTTCCTTATCAAATGAAAGATAAGCAGCGACTTCATTGTCGTAATTTTCAATATCTTGTGTAAGAATTGAAATTGCATCGACTGGTGTAAGAGAGCCTTTCTGGAATTCTTTTTTTAATTCCTTTATGGTCAATGAACCGACTGAATTAATCATGATTCGACAACGCGTGGAACTTTGAATTGATTTTGAGAAGAATTGGGAGCGTTCAGCAATGCATTAGAGGTACCAAATCCCTTTTGGGCTTCATCATTTCTTAAAACATTAAATACAGGATTTGCATGTGCTGTAGGTTCGATATTAGAGGTATCAACATTTTGAAGCTGTTTAACAAAAGATAATATATCATTGAGTTGTTTTGTAAACTCAGTGACTTCAGATTCGCTAAGCTCTAGTCTTGCCAGTTCGGCAACGTACTTCACGTCAATCTTATTATCATTCATAAAGAAAGAGATGATTAAATTAATTGAGCAGAAAATCCAGTACTTATTAAATTATAATACGATTAAAAGAAGATAAAAAATGATAGAAAAAAAAGATAATGCTATAAGAAAGTTAATGAAATTTTTTCTGTTTTGAATTTTTATGCTCGCTAGTTGAGAGCGAGTTAATCTGTTTGAATTATCAGCCAAGCTAGCTTCATGCTTAAATTTACCTTTATTTGTAAGTGCATTATTTCTAGTCTTAACAGATTCTTCGATCTCTGAAATTTTTTGTTTGATAGAAATTTCCCTTTTTTGAAGCTTTTGATCTAAACTTGAATAATCAAGATTTATTATATTGTCTTTACTGAGCTTATTCACAAGGACTAAGGGGTTTGCGTTTAAAATTACGCTTTTATAGTATATACTTGTAAGTTATATATATAAACATAACAAAAACGATTATGGGGAGTGAAAACGCGAATCCGCTTTTGAACCAATATTGGAAATTCCTTAATCCAATAGAAGTTGTGCTAAGGTGGGTTATAGAATCGCTTTCTGAATTAGATTGATCCTCTTGAGTGTTTAAATTATCTAGATGTTTCAGGGTTCGCATGTATTCATCTCTAGCATCCTCAATTTGAGTATTTGCTTGTGTGAGTTCATCATGGAGTTTTGAATGAGGGCAGTCTTCCGGGTTTAGTGACCCGATGCTGTCGAGTGTTCTTTTGAATGTTGATTGAGCTCTACTGTATTGAAGAATCCTTTGTTCGGCGTCTAGCCGCTCTCTCTCCAATAAGGTGATTGCATGTTGTAAATTATCTAACATTTCAACTTTGCCTCTATTAAAAGCACTTTGCATTTGCCTTAAAAGCTCTAGCTCAGCTTTTTGATTTTCTATCTGCTCTTCTTGTTTTTTGAGTTCCTTAAGTTGTTGCTGAGCACTGGCTAGCTGTTCATCGAACTCGATATTAGGATTTCTTGAAGAGAGATCACTGACGACTATTTCATTAGCTGGAGAAGATTCAAATTCTAAAAAATCTGAGTCATCAATAATTGGGTTATAATCTGCAGTTGTCCTATTCATAACTATCAAATAATTTTAATATAAATGATAATTAATGAATTTCTATTAATATTATGTATTTCTTAAATGTCTAATATCATTAGCTTTTTTAAATGCTAATTTTATAGCGATAATACAAATAAACATAGTTAGAATCGCTGTGATTAGAGTTGTTGTGATAGTTGCTTGGTAGAATGTTTGAATTGAAAACAATCCTGATCCAATGAATTTTACTGCTACAGGATATGATAGAAGAGTCATTATCGTAATAATGTAAACGAAGCTCAAAATTAAACATAATGTACCTCCAAATCCTGACACAACTTTCGCAGAGTTTTCTTCACGCAAATTTGGGAAAATAGTTCCCAATGACAGAGCTATTGAATTTAAAGCAAAAGTGATCATGAATATTATTGTTACATCGCTAATTATTTTTAGGGTTGGCATTTTTAATAACGAACTTGAGATAAGGATTAAAGCCGATGTTAAGGTTCCTGTAATTAGACTTGAGCTTATTAGTTTTTGAGTGACTATTTTCTTCATTGATATAGGGCTCATAGATAGTAGCCACAGCTTCCTTCCTTCTAGACTAAATTGAGGGAATACAAATCTTGTTGTTAGAGTTGATAATGAAAGTGAGCAAACACCTAAATTCATTAAGGAGATAACAGATGGCCAGAATTCGCTCTGGTATTGATACCCCATATTTCTAATATTTATTACGTAAAGAAACAATAAACCATAAACCAATGAAATTTGGATCCATTGGCTAGGGTCTCGAATTAAAGTTTTAAAGTCTTTACCAATAAGAGCTAAAATATACCTTCTAAATAACCATTCCTTAATTTTGGTGCTAAATTTATGATTAGGATAGATTAATAACATTCCCTGTTTTTCTTTTCTTTTTTTTCGTTTATTTGAAGAAATCGCTCGTCTTTTTAAGCTTACAAAGTAACTAGGAAGAACGATCTTCCAGAGTGTTTTATTTATAATTATTATTCCAAGGAATGAGTACGAAATTATTAATAGGAAATAGTTAAATGAGTTTCCTTGAAAAGGTTTGCTCCAGCCAATAACTGAATTGCTTAACCATGTACTGGGAATTAATGGGTGAATACTTAGTTCTGTATGTCTTAAAATCTGATTAACAGTTGAAACGATGCTTCCATTTGCAGTGGTTATTTCTTTCGAAGGAGCTGTTAAGGCTGTGGCAATAAGGAATGATCCTAAAATTAACAAAGATAGGATTGCTAAGGTCCAGTATTTATTAAAAAATCTTACGGTAATTACTACTAGCCAAGCTGCGATAGATGCCGGAATAATTACAAAGAAGGCGGCAGCTAGAAAACTTCCAAAGTAAAAGTCAAGGCTAGCGCCTTTTATGTTACCTAAAGCCAATATTAAAGGGGCGCTTACAATATAAAACCCCCAACTAGAAAAAATGAATGTTTCAAAGAACTTCCAAGTGAAGAGGTTTTTTGTATGAATTGGTAAGGCTGTCAGCCATTGGATCTCTTTTGATCTATAAAGAGAAGAGTATAAAATTATTGAATTTGAAAAAATCAACATCATGAAAATGAAGAAGAACAACAAATAGAATAGTCTTTCTGAAAGTATCGGTCCTAGTCCAGGGAGATTTTCTATATAAAATAGAGCTTGTTTGAATATAAGGAAGCCGCCAACTAAATATGCCAATAAGAAAAGACAAATGGTTAACGACATTAACCGAGAGTTATTCAATGAATAAGCAAGCTGTTTTCTCCTTATCTTGATGTAAGTCGAAGCAATGATGCTCAACTGGGTTGGGTTATATTTGTAGTCGTTCACCATGATGCGACAACTTCCAATGAATACCCTTTAAGATAGGAGGATTCTGGAATGCCTAGTGAAATTGGATGGTCGGATCTTTGCCGATATTGATGTATTATTCGAAGCGATTTTTTTGCATCGTTCGAAGCATCTCTAATCATATCAAGGAAAATTTTAGAGGTTATATGATGAGAGCAAGAAAAAGTTGTAAGTATACCTCCTGGTTCAAGTAATTTTAATGATCTTAAGTGAATTTCTTTGTACCCTCGCATTGCATCTGAAATGCTTTTTTTGTTCTTAGTGAAAGACGGAGGGTCCAATATTATCATATCGTATTTATGATTTTCACTATCAAATGACTTTAGTAAGTCGAAAACATTGCCCTTAATCCACTTAGAATTATTATTATTTATTTTTGAGGAATTGGCTTCAGAGCTTTTAATCGCAGTTTCACTTATATCAATTCCAGTAGTTTCAATTGCTCCGTTTAGTAGGCAGCTCATCGCAAAGCCCCCTTGATTTGTAAAACAATCCAAAACTCTTTTATTACATGCTAATTCACCTACCAACTTATAATTATTTAACTGATCAAGATAAAGACCTGTTTTTTGTCCTGACAACAAATTGATAGAAAAAGGTATATTTAAGTACTCAATTTGAATAGCTTCTGGTGGGCTTCCCTCAATAATGTGGGTTTCCATCTTGAGCCCTTCAGCTGCTCTTATAGGAGAGTCATTTCTTACGATAATTGATTTAGGTTTGAATAATTTTTTTATAGCTTCGGTTATATCATTGATCCGTAAATCCATTCCAAGAGTTAAAGTCTGAATAACTAGGTGATCTTCGTAACGATCAATAATCAAACCAGGAAGCCCATCGCTTTCACTCCAGACAAGACGAGAAAGGGTAACGTCAATTGACGGGTCAAGTTCTCTGCAATTTATTGACCTCTTAATTCTTTTGTAGAAGAATTCGACATCTAGTTTTTGTTTTCTTCTTGAGAACCTTCTGGCAACAATTTGTGATTGAGGGTTGTAAATTGCTGAGCCGAGAGATCTGTCTTTGTAGTCTTTAAGAGAAACTACCTGTCCGGGTTCAGGGTTACCAAAAGTTTTTTTAATTTCACTTGAGTAAACCCAATCATGACCATGAAATATTCTCGACCTTGGCTTAATGATGAGCCCAGCCATGCTAGTTTTCTTTACCCATTAGAGCCGCTGGGTCTAATGGGTTAATCACAGCCTTTGTGGGCTCTGGATAAACGAAGGATTTACCTTCATAGTTTCTAATAACCAATTGTTTTGAGTTCTTCTCTAAAACATATTCAGGGTTAATGGGGACCTTTCCTCCGCCACCGGGAGCATCAATTACCAATTGAGGAATAGCATAACCGGATGTGTGACCTCGCAATCCCTCAATTATCTCTATTCCTTTTGCTGCAGGTGTTCTTAAATGAGAAGAACCTTCGATCAAATCACATTGATATAAATAATAAGGTCTGACTCGACACTGAAGGAGCTTATGAACGAGCGTTCTCATCGTTAAAACATCATCATTAACACCTTTTAAAAGTACACTTTGGTTCCCAAGTGGAATTCCAGAATCTGCAAGCCTTTCTAAGGCACTTTTGACCTCAGTTGTAAGCTCTTTTGGGTGATTGGTGTGTACGCTTATCCATAAAGGGTGATATTTCTTCAACATATCGCATAATTGAGGAGTTATTCTCTGTGGAAGAAAAATAGGGATTCTGGTTCCAATTCTAATGAATTCAATATGATCAATGGCGCGTATACGGCTTATGATTTTTTCAAGTTTGGAATCTGCATAGAGAAGGGGGTCGCCACCAGAAAATAATACGTCCCTAATGTTTTTATTATTCTCTAAGTATTGGAAAGCTTGTTCGAAATCAGTTTGAAGATGGGCTTCACCAGCGCCGCTGACAACTCTACTTCTTGTACAATATCTACAATAACTAGCGCAGCGATCTGTTAATAAAAAAAGTACCCTATCTGGATACCGATGAACTAAGCCAGGAACAGGCATGTGAGAATCTTCTCCGCATGGATCTGACATTTCATCTGGATCAGAGGATTTTTCGTGAATGGTTGGAATTACTTGTCTGCGGATTGGGCAATCTGGGTTATTCTTATCTATCAAATTAAAGAATTGGGGGGTGATAGACATCGCTAGCTTATCACCAGAAAGTAAAACGCCACTTCGCTCGTCCATACTTAACGATAAATGCTTTTCAAGTTCGTTTAGGCTATTAACCCTATTCTTTAGTTGCCACCTGAAATTGTCCCAATCATTTTGCTTAATATTGTCTTTTTGCCAGAAACCACGCCCAGGTGAAGTGAATTTAGAATCTGGGTGTTTGGGCGTATTTTCCATATTTATGTTTATTTCATGTTAATTTGCAGAAATAACATGTCAAATTTAGTAAAAAAAATATTTAAAGAAAAAAATATTAGCAAACGTTGACAAAATTTGTCTATTTGGATAAATAGAAACAAATGTTTCTCTGTAACTATCAGCTGATCAATGAAATAGCTTATGTTTTTTAAAGCGTTACGTGATATTGCTAAACCTCAGTGGTTTGATATTATTAATTGTTTAAAACGATCAACGGGAATGTCTGTGGCTGAATTGTCATCCGCTTTAGGGATGAGTTATATGGGAATTAAACAACATTGTGTTGAATTAGATAAGAGAGGGTATCTTGATACATGGAGAAGACCTAAGGTCGTAGGTCGACCTGAAAAGGTTTATAGGTTGACATCAAAAGCAGAACCTTTGTTTCCTCAGGTTGGAAATGACTTTTCCATTATCTTGTTGAAGACTGTTGAGAAAACTTATGGCGCTGCTTCTGGTGAGAAACTTTTGTTCGGATATTTTCAAGAACTTACTCGATTATATTTTAAGAGAATTAAGGGTGATAGTTTTCAGGAGAGGGCATCTTCGTTTTCAAAAATTAGGGACTCTGAGGGTTATTCTTCAAGTTGTGAAATAGATTCGGACAATAACATCACAATAATTGAGTATCACTCACCTTACGAAAGTATAATTAATGATTATCCTATGGTGTTAGCCATGGAGGACCAAATGATTGGAAAGCTTTTTGAAGGTAATGTTACAAGAAAAGATGAGAGGGCCTCCGGTTTGGTGAAATATACGTTTGAATTAAGATAATCTAATCAATCATTTAATTAGTACACTTGGTTAACCTACTTAAGTTATCCACACAAATTTGAGACCATGTCTCTAGACTTTCACGCTCATCTAAAAGTTCATCATTTAAGAGGAATTTAAGATTTTGTATATTTGCTTCCCCGGGACTGACATTTGAGTTCTCAAGATCAAACAGGTGCACTATACCAAGGTGAACTTTTCCAACCTCATTTGAGTCGTCATTAATTAATGCAACAGGTGAATTTTTATAATCGCCACTAATTATCAGCTCTTCATTTATTTCTCTTTCAATACCAGTAAGATAAGTGTCTTTTTCAAGAGAAGAGGCTTCATAATCATCATGGTTAATGTGACCACCAATACCTATTGATGATTTACTTGCCAGGCGTTGTTCTCCAGACTTTTTACCTCTAACATATTTAAGAAACTTATTATCATGTCTGAAAATAGCATAAGGAATTATTTGCTTATGAGAAGGGTCGTCCTCTGCCATATTTCTGTTCAGAAAGTGATTGTTCTGTGGGTCAAGAAATGATGGAAGGTATTTATCAATATCAAAACAAATTCCTTGGAATGACCCGATCTCATCAAATAATTGTCTTTTGATGACTAGTACATTTTCGTCTTCATACATAATCTAAATTTATTAGCGGATAATTGCATTAAATTAAAGGCGTAAATTGCAATGGTAATATTAATCTTTTTCATCAATACCGATTAGTATTGGGTCTTTGTTTATATCATTCATCTGATTAATTGGTATTGGATCTGTGCTCAACCATTCGGATTCTGGTATTTCCCAAATTCTCAAGGATCTTTTCCTGTAAAGCGGCCCCATCCATAGGTCGGATGTATTAGATATTTCATTTGAAATAATCTTAAGATCAAATTGAAATGCATAATGGAACCTACCGCCAATTAATGAATTGTTTTGATTATATCTTTTTTCACATAGATAAATAATTCCTTTTATTAACTTGTTTTCATTGCCGACGGAAAAACTTTTCAAAGGGTATTTAAATTGCCATTCATTTTTTGAATCTATTTTGTATAAATTTGTAGCATCACTCAGTCGATTCTTCGACCAATGGAATTTTTCAGAATTTGCTGTCACATAAATGGTGCTCATTTTTTTCTTGCTCCAGAAGTGATTAGAGGTGTTTGGGGTTTTGCTAATCGTGACCCTTAGGAAAAGGTTATTGTAATTGACTACAGAATCATATCCAATTGTATCATTATATGAATTGCATAAGTCGATTGTAAATTCTGCTGTTCGATAATTTCCGCCATTATATAATCCTGGGTTCCTTTCGTCATTCCCTCTATAGTAAGTTTTTTTTATGCTTGCTGGCAGTTTTGAAATTGAAGGTATAAGTGGTTCTCCGTATTCAAGGAATGTAGTTGAATGTAACTCTTCAACTAGAGAGTTTGTTTTTGTAGATTCTTTATGAACTAAATGGGTGTAAAAAAGATCAAATATTAAAGCTATAATTAGTATGGATTTCCAGCTTTTTTTGAGGAACCATTTGGCAAAGGTAAATTTTTTTAATATCAAACATATGAACAAAATTAAAATTGCTGAAAAAGACCCTGGGTATTGAAAAAATAAGTTCCAAGTTGTATCAATTATTTTTTGTATAAATGTTTTTTCAGTTTCTAAATTTTTATTAGATTTAATTTCCTGAATTGATTTAGAGTATATTTCAGGTGATTCTTCAAAAAGGCTAACGCATTCTGAGCAGCAGAAATAGATTATATCGCCATTATACTCAGAATTAAATTTTGGAGTTGCTAACTCAGTGGGTTCTATGGGACACCTTAAATTGTTTAGTTGTGAACAGAGTGCATTAGATGCACTGAATAATATATATACATAAACTAATATTAATTTGAGAGGGATGGATTGCATGGCCCTTAAATTGGATTGAATCTTTCTACACCTAATCGTACCATAATAAATATGAATTCGACTATTTTATCTATTTTAATTTTATTTTCATTATTGTTTAATGTTTACTCTGAAAATTGGCCAGCATGGAGAGGGCCAACTGGTAATGGTGTTTCAGAGCACGTAAACTTCCCATCAAAATTTTCTAATACTGAAAATGTTAATTGGAAATTAGCACTCCCAGGAGTGGGGAGTTCTACTCCAGCGATATGGGGCGATAAAATTTTTGTAACATCAGCAATCGACTCCAAGGATGGTGTTTCATGTTTCTCTAAAGACGGAAATAAACTTTGGGATCATACATTTGGTCAGGAGAGGGGGGGGAAACATAAAAATGGTAGTGGGAGTAATCCTTCTCCTGTAACAGATGGAAACAATATATATTTGTATTATAAAAGTGGAACTCTGGCGGCCCTTGACTTGGATGGAAAAAAAGTTTGGTTCAAAAATTTACAAGATGAATTTGGAGCTGATACGCTTTGGTGGGACCTAGGCACATCCCCAGTTCTTACAGAAGAATTTGTAATCATTGCAGTTATGCAAGAATACGAGGGTGGTAACCCATCTGAATCCAAAGATTCATACCTAGCGGCTTTTTCAAAGGATAGTGGAAAGCTAGCATGGAAAACAAATAGGACATACAAGGTCAAAGCTGAAACTGGACAATCATATACTACTCCATTAGTAGTTGGTGAGAAATCTAATGAGGTTATAATTACCTTTGGTTCTGATCATCTAACCGGCCATTCAGCCAAAGATGGAAAGTTAATATGGGATTGTGGAGGATATAATCCTACAGATAAAGCTATGTGGAGGGTGATAGCATCTCCGTCAATATCGAACGGTATCGTAGTTGTCCCTTATGGAAGGAAGGGCCACTTCGCCGCAGTAAAGGCTGGAGGTAAGGGGGATATTACCAAAACTAATCGCCTGTGGACAAAGGACGTAGGAGCTGACGTGCCAAGTCCAATAGCTCATGATGGAAAAGCTTACCTAGTTACAGACCGTGGACATATATACTGTTTTAATCTTGAAAGCGGTGAAGAGATTTGGAACCAAAAATTACCTAGATCTAGTGCTAGTTTTTATTCATCCCCAATTATTTCTGGGAAGAGGATGGTTTTAGCAAGAGAAGATGGAGTGGTAATGGTGATAAAACTACTTGATGGAGGATTCGATTTAGTTTCTAAAAATGAAATGAATGAACGCATAATTGCTAGCCCAATCCCAATCGATAATCATTTGTTTTTACGAGGTCAGAAACACCTTTTTTGTTTAGGTGATTAAGTCACTACAGGCTTTCGAATCATTTTACGTACTTCAAATTCCTCTGTTTTAAACTCAATTCCATCGAGTTTAAAATCATTATCAATCTGCGGGAAATAAGTGTCTCCGGAATATTCTTTGTAGATATAGGTAAGATATATCTCCTTAGTCCAGTTTAATAAAGCTGAATAAATTTGAGCCCCTCCTATAATAAAGAGGGATTCTGTTGAGTCTTTATAAACGTCTATTAGTTCTTCAATACTTTGGTGAATTTCGATATCACCATTAATGTTGGCATTACTGCTTATAACTATATTTTTTCTACCAGGGAGTGGTCTTCCAATAGATTCATAGGTTTTTCTACCCATAATTACAGGGTAACCAAATGTGAGTTTTTTAAAAAACTTTAAATCATCTGATAAATGCCAAGGTAATTGTCCTTTGTTACCAATGACTCCATTACAGCTCATTGCCGCTACGGCTGTAAATATTTTTTTATCTAGTGAATTACCGGTCATACTGCGATCGGTGCAGATATTGCTGGATGAGGGTCATATCCTTCCAAGTTAAAATCATCATAAGTGAAATCATCAATAGATTTGATTTCAGGATTAATAATCATTCGAGGCAATTCTTTTGGTTCTCTTTCAAGTTGGATTTTAACTTGATCAAGGTGATTGGAATATATGTGTAAATCTCCAAATGTATGCACAAATTCAGAGGCCTTGAGTGAACACACTTGAGCTATCATCATTGTCAATAGTGAGTAACTTGCTATGTTGAAGGGAACACCTAAGAATAGGTCAGCCGATCGTTGATACAATTGGCAACTTAGTTCTTTAGATTCAATATCGACGTAAAGTTGAAAAAAAGCGTGGCATGGAGGCAAAGCCATTTTATCTATTTCAGCTGGATTCCATGCGCTAACAATATGCCTTCTGCTATTAGGGTTTCGTTTTATGTTTTCTATTACTTGTGAGATTTGATCAATGGAATTTCCGTTAGTAGTTTTCCAATCCCTCCATTGTTCTCCGTAGACTGGTCCAAGGTTACCGTTCTCATCAGCCCACTCATCCCAAATTGAAACTTTATTGTCTTTTAGATATTTAATATTTGTTTCACCCTTAAGAAACCAAAGTAGTTCATGAATGATTGATCGAAGATGAAGTTTTTTAGTGGTTAAACACGGAAAAGAATCTCGCAGATTGAAGCGTGCTTGAGCTCCAAATAGTGAGATTGTTCCGGTCCCTGTCCTATCCCCTTTATTCTTACCTTCATCGAGGACAAGCTTTAAAAGTCTCTGATATTCTTTCATATAGCTATGATTTACTTTGTTAAGTATTCTTATTCATTAAATCAAGTTAATTACATTCATTTCATTTTTGAGGGGCAAATTATTGAGCAATAATATCATCTTGGTCATTTGCAATATTATTTCTACCAATAGAAAATACCTTAATATTCTTTTCTGAAATTTTTATTTGGATTGGATTATTCCAATAATCAGAGATAATTCCGTTGTTAATAATTACCTCATCTACTGATAGGTACATCTTCTTTCTCCCGTTAATACCCAAGAGCTTTGATGTCGCATCAATACTGTTTTCGTTCAGTTGGTTGTTAGGATAATCATCGTTGTATTCCTTAACAGAAACTTTAATTCTCTCTAAAGAATTCAACAATATTTTGTTCCTGAGCTCAGGTAAAAATTTTAAATAATAGAAAGTGGAAAGTATAAATATAATAGCCGAAACGAATACGGTTAATTTGATGCAACCTCTGTTCATCATTGTACAAAGATCACATCTAATAAATTTAAGTAACTATTTTTAGATTGTTTATTCTGACTTTGTGATTTTCAGGATACCGTTCATCAGTCTCCAGTGGCCAGGGAATGTGCATATTATCGGGTAATCACCAGATTCCTTGATTGTGAAGACAATCTTTTCTGTTCCTCCAGGATTAACAAGTTTAGATGCTGCAATGATGTCACTACTCTTTGGGACATAATTCTTTTTCATTGCATCAGGATCAGTAAGCATCGCATCAGCAAGTGCACCAACTTTGTCTTTCGTTCCTGGTTTCAAAATAAGTATATTGTGTTGTAAGACATCAGGATTTTTAAAAGTTAATTCAATTTTTGAACCCGTAGTTGCCTTAATTTCAGTTTTTGCAAATTTCATAGTCCCAGGAGGATTTCCTACTGCAGACAATTCGATTTTTTGGAGTTTAGGCTTTTCTTCAGCAATAACAAATAATGAGGTGACCGTAAGGATTATTGGAATAAGCAATGTTTTCATAATTAAAGTATTTTTATTATTATTATTATTATTATTATACGTAACTGTGATTCTTTTGGTGCCACTGTTTGTAAATGACTGGAGATATTTCAGAGGGTTTTATTTCGCTGCGACCGCCCCAGAAAACGTTTGTATACAAAACCTCTATCCCAATTTCCTCTAGGTGTTTGTCGATGGCTTCTTTGTGGACCATGACCAGATCCTTGTCATATCCATGAACAACTCCCATTATATTTACATTGCCAAAGTTTTCACCGCCTTCCCTCCAATAGCAATGAGTGAGGATATGGTGGCGACCAATTTCTGCGCCCGCCTCTTTTTGCATTCCTTCTTTTACTCTCCAGTGAAAAAGTCCATTGAATCGTGTAACTCTCTTTCCAGTAGATGAAGGTTTGACATGTTCTAGAAATGTCGAGAACCTTCCTATAACATTTTTTTTATCAAGCTCACGTGCAGTGTTAGTATAGTCTTCCTTTGATAGACCAATCGATTCTGCTCTTTTTGACCATGGATCCTCATTAATTTCATGCAACTCGAGTTCCTCCTTGATGGACAGTAAGACTTTCCATTCGAGAGGAGTTAGTTCGACAACAGTTGTTGTAAGCATTTTTGCAGGAGAATCTGACTTTGATCCTGGAGGTAAGTTTTTCCGCCTCACGTGGCCTACTCCAAGGCTGAAAATTCCTTTAGCTGGCATGAGAATAAATTTTTCAGCACCAATTATAGATCTTAATTTTTCTGCATGTTCATCTAGTGACTCTCCTTGTGGAACTTTTAATGTGGTCCAAAGTTTAAAGTCTGACCCAGTAATTACTCTGTCGGTAGATCTAATGACAACGTGACCGCTAAACGGGTCTTCATTAAACATGTAGTCGAATGCTTTTTCAAGTTTATTGTTATCGATTTTCCATGCGCAGAGCGCTCCATGTGCCAATTTGGTTGCAAGTAAAGTTTGCCGAACTCTCCTAATTACCCCGGCTTTTAACATGACATGAATTCTTTCAAGAACAATGTTCAAAGGCAATTCAGCTTTTTCAGCGATTGAATGAAATGGGAACTCCTGAAAACCGCTAACCATATCTTCTGATACAGATAGAATTTTAGAATTTATTGGATCGTCGTGTTCTGCAGGGATAGGCATGAAAAATTATAATCCAACTCTTCTGAAGAGCTGATCTAGAGGTAGTTGTAGGCCAATATAAAAATCACCAAATTCACCATACTTTACAGACACTTCATCAAATCTCATTTGGTACACAATTGATTTAATTTCGAAACTATTTTTAGCAAAAAGTGTAACGCCCCATTCTGAGTCATCTAAACCAACGGAGCCAGTGATAAGTTGACGTATTTTTCCAGCCCACCTTCTTCCAACCTTTCCATGTTCAACCATGAGTTCCTTTCTTTTTGAATGGTCTAATTTATACCAGTTGTAGACTTCGCCGCGTCGTTTAGCCATACTGTAGAAACAAAATACAGGCCAGTCTGGCATGCTTGGGTATAACTTATCCTTAGTATATTTTTCGATGTGTTTTTGAAACTCTTCTAGCGAAGTATTGTATTCATCTGAGTCTTTGGTCATGCCACGTTCACCTATTAGGTTCTTTTGGGCGTATTCCTCTAAAGTAGTCATATATTCACCTGTTTCTGTCATCGAAAGATAACTAAAACTTGGGGTTAAAATATCAGGGCCGAGGGCTAATGTTAGCTGTTTTTCAAATGAATTGGCTAGATGTAAATCATCTGTTAATAGCATAAAACCAATGTCAGCTTTTGGAGTAACAATACTAAATGATAATATTTGTGTATTTAAAGAAGTTCTGATGTCATGAATAAGTTTAGTTAAATTGGTTTTTGCTTTGAGTTTCTCATCTTCCGAAAGAATAGACCATTGACCATGATCGATCTGGTAGAAAAGATGGATGACATGCCAACCTTCGTTAGGAACTATTGGATCAGAGTTAAGCGCTTCTTTTGTCATTAAATGTGTAATAATTCGATAGGGGATATTTTAAATCAAATTATCGTCTAAGTATTAGTTATAGGGGTTCCTGGTATTTTGAAACTAGTTAAAGTGCTCCATTGAGAGCCGTCTGCACTTTCTTTAATAGTAATTGTCCATTTTTCTGAATAGTAGTCTTCTTTGAGTGTTCTGTAATCCATAAATTCAAGCATGTTCGCTATACCTTTGGTTGACTTAATAGTTACTTCATCATTGCCAGTGTCTATAAATTTGGTGTCATAACGTATAATGTTTGGATCTCCTTGAATTTTTCCACTTGAGTTCATAAATAGGATCTGGAGGTATCCGCTCTTGATGAACTTTGAACTTTTAAAAGTTAAAGATGGAATGATGGGATTTAATTCATCATTCAAATTGTATTTTTCCCAGTGGCATTCTAAATCAGTAATTTTAATTGTAGCTCCTTCAATTTTATTTGGTGGAGTATCTAAAATAAGTCCACCCTTGTTTTTGATGTCATTTTTTAATGAGATAAATTTTAATGAAAGGTATGAAATTGAAAAACCGCAAATTAATATAACTAATAACGTAAATGGTTTATTTTGAGATGTGATTTTCTTACGACTTTGAGCTGCATCATTAGAATCTCTTAGAGGATCTCCTTTAAAGGTTGGATCTGAATTATTGTTATTAGAACTGTTTTCAGACATTTTATAGATTTTTACTCAATAGTTGTTCGTACATTTAATTACACATAAATATAAAAACTTAAATAATTATAGAGAAAATCTTTTGCTTATCACGTAATTAATATAATTTATGTATATTTGTATTTCCCCATAATTTAAAATGGCTGATAAAGAAAACCGCTACGAAGATAATTTAAAAGGGCAGTATTATGTTGATGATCAATGTATTGACTGTGACTTGTGCCGAGAAACCGCCCCTGATAATTTTACTAGGCAAGAGGAGGGTGGTTATTCTTTTTTATATAAACAGCCTGAATCAGACGATGAAAGAGAGCTTTGCGAAGAGGCTTTAGAGGGTTGTCCAGTTGAAGCTATTGGTGATGACGGATCTGATTAATTTATTTTTGAGTTTGTAATATTAATTGTATTTAATATATGCATTATCGCATGTTAATAATGGAACTTATTAGACCTAATCCCAAAAATGAGGAGAAGATTTAATTCTCAAAAACAATCTCTAAAGCGTAAGATTATAGCCGAGTGGAGGGGTGTTTATTCTGAACCAGAAACTAAACCTGCTACCTTACTATCAGACGAAGTTGTACGAACTCTTGATAAGTTAAAAATAGGTGATGCTATTTCTGAATCTGATATTCTATCTGCATGGAATGATATTATGCCTGCTGTGATTTCACAGAACACAAGGCCAACAGGTTTTAAAAAAGGGCATATTGAAATTAGCGTTTTACAGCCTTCAATTCTTTACACACTTGATCGGCAAATGAAGCCAGAGATCATAAAGAAATTACAAAGTGTGTTCGGCAGAAAAACATTAAAAGGTATAAATTTCCGTTTGGGATGAAAAATTCTACTCAATTAAAATCGTTTAGAAATTTTATATTTGATTGGTCCGGAACACTTGTTGATGATTTAGGGCCCGTAATTGACTCTACTAATAAAATTTTTAGTTATTATGGAAAGAGTACTTTCAGCAGGGATGAGTTTTGTTCAGAGTTCTGTCTTCCTTTTGAAAACTTTTATAAGAAGTTTTTGCCTGAAGTACGAATGTCAGATTTAGAAGAACTTTACGCTAAATATTTTTCAGAAACTAAAGAGAAAGTATTTTTACTCCCGGGATGTATCGAAATATTAAAAAAATGTAAAAATCATAACATTGGAATTTATCTATTAAGCTCTATAAAAAAACAGCACTTTGAAATCCAAGCAAATGAACTTCATTTGAATGAGTTTTTTAATAATGTTTACACTGAGGCATTAGATAAAAGAGAGTGGATAAATCGTGTTCTCAATGATAATTCACTTGAAGTGTCTGAAACGATTTTCATTGGTGATATGAAACATGATATTGATACTGCGAATTTCGCAGGCATTTTTTCAGTCGGTGTTCTTACAGGTTATAATAGTAAAGAGATGCTAGAGGAGAGTTCTCCAAATTTAATCGTTGAAAACTTATTTGAACTTATGAAAATTGTGTTTTCTTAATCAAATATGGAAAAGGGCTTAATTGAGATTATAGGTTTAAAAGTAAGCTCCTTGATTGGAGTTCCTGATGAGGAAAGGTTAAGGCCGCAAGATCTTTTAATTGATGTCACAATTAAACCTTCTAATTCTTTGTATGAATTAGATGACCAGATCGAAAATACCGTTGATTATTTTATGGTTTATGAATTAATAAAATCGATATCCTCCAGTGGCGAAAGAAAATTAATCGAAACTCTTGCCGAAGAAATTATTAACAATATAAAATCAAAGTTCACAGTAGAAGAAGTTGAGGTGAGAATTAAAAAATTCATATTACCTAATACAAAATTTGTTTCGGTAATTTTAAAAGGTTAACCTGCTTCAGTAGTTTTTTTGATTAGACTTAGGAAATTTTTTTCATCAAGAATAGTCACGTTTAAATTAGTCGCTTTTGAAAGCTTTGAACCAGCGTTTTCCCCAGCCAGAAGATAATCAGTTTTTTTACTAATAGAGCTCATAACTTTTCCTCCAAGGTTCTCGATGTAACTTTTAAAAACATCTCTGGATTTTGATAACGTTCCTGTAATTACCCATTGTGTGTCAATGATAGGCGATGAATTATAAGTATCTGTTTTCGGGTTAGGGTTATAGTTTTTTGACTTAGGGTTGATGTTTAAAGCTTTAAGCTTGTTAAGAATTAATTGACCATTGTCAGAGTTAAAAAAATCAAAAAGAGATTTGCAAGTGACTCCTCCAAGTTCATGTGATACTTTATATGTTTCAAGAGTTCTATTAATAGACTGAATCTCTTGTTTTTTACTATTATATAAATTTATTTTTTCATCTAAGCTTTCAACTGAAGAATCTGATTTAATTCTTTTCAAGGTGTTAAGTTTTAGCCAATTTTCTAGATTCCATCTATTTATAATTAGACTGATTATCTTGGAGTTGATAATTTCTGAAAATGAATTGTGCAATCGTGAGCATTCATTAGCGGCTGATTCTCCAACATTATTAATTCCAATGGCGAATAACCATCTTGATAGTGGAAGTTCTTTAGCTTTGTTTAGACTATTAATAATTTTTTCTGATTTTTTTTCACCAAACCTTCGCGGCTTTGATGTTCGACCGCTATCCAATTTGGCAGGAGATAATTCAAGATCTGATAATGTATTATAGCTCAACTCAAATAGATCAATTGGGTTTTTGACAAGTTTATCAGTTACAAGCTTTTCAGCGACTCTTGATCCCAGACCATCTAAGTCCAGCATTTTTCTTCCAGAAAAGTGTATTAGTGAAGCCGTAAGCTGGTCAGGACAAGATATGTTGACACACTTCCATGATGTGAAGCCCTCTTCCTTAACTATTGGTCCTTCACATGATGGACATTTACCATTTAGGTGATCAAAAATATTGAAGGGTGTTGTTGATTCAGGTCTTTCATCAAGGTTTACTTTTACTATGGCTGGTATTATTTCCCCTGATTTCTCAACTACTACAGTATCACCAATGCGAATATCTTTTCTTAATATTTCATCGTCATTATGTAGAGTTGCTCTTGATACAGTAGTTCCTGAAATAAATATAGGTATCAGTTCAGCCACTGGTGTTAGTACTCCGGTTCTCCCAACTTGTATCGTAACGCTTTTTAGTGTTGTCTGCCCTTGTTCTGGTCTATATTTAAATGCGCAAGCCCACTTAGGAAACTTGCTTGTGTTCCCAAGTTTCTCGTGATGAGTGATCTCATTTACTTTGATAACTGCACCATCAGTACCATATGAAAAAGTATGCCTTTCTACATCAAGGTCTTTGACCGCTTGAATTACCTGGTTTTTGTTTTTTGCAACTCTAAACCACTTATCAAATGGCAGGCTAAGATCTTTTAATTTTTGGCGGAAGCTAATTATATCTAAGAATGGCCCAGGATTGATTATGCCAAAGCTATGGAAAATTAGTTTTAAAGGGCGCTCTGAGACAATATTTGGATCCAGTTGCTTTAAAGTTCCAGCAGCAGCGTTTCTTGGGTTAATAAATTTCTGCTCACCTCTATCTTCTCTTTGTTTATTTAAACTTTCGAAATCATCATTTGATATAAATGCCTCACCTCTTAATTCTAAAATACCGTTATTTATCTTCTCTAGTTTTGAAGGTACTGAGTCGATTGTTAGTATGTTTTGTGTTATGTTATCACCGGTTGCCCCATCGCCTCTAGTCGCCGCATATTTAATTTTTCCATCCTCATAAAGAACAGTTACGGCTACTCCATCAATTTTCGGTTCTACGGTTAATGAAAAATCTGATTCTTTTAATGTGTTCTCAAGTTTGTTATACCATTCAATTAAGTTTTGTTCTGCTATAGCTCCATTTAGTTTGATTTCATCATCTTTTAGTTCGTGTATATCCTCAATGGATAACATTTTCACTTGGTGCTGAACATTAGTGAATTTTTTTAGAGGTGTTCCACCTACAATATTTGTAGGTGATGTTTCATCAAATAATGAAGGGTACTCTTTTTCAAGAGTCCTTAATTCAATCATTAATGAGTCATAATCAGAGTCGCTAACCTCCTGTATGCCCTTGTCGTAATAAAGCTTATTATGATATAGAATTATTTTACGAAGTTCTTTAATCTTTGTATTGGCTTCGTTTATGTCCATTTCAGTTGTTTAAATATAGTATATCTATGATGGAAATTTCTTAATTTTTAAATGGTAAATTATAATTAATTAATCTTACAAAATTAGATTATTTGTTGATTTCCTGTATCTAATTTGCATTTTTTTCCGATATTTAATTATTGAGGTAATGTTTTTATTTACTAGTGTCTAATTAAATGCATGAGGGTACAGAAATCACTTTTTCTACTAAATAAAACAAAGTTTAGATCTTGCAACTTTCTCGACTTAAAGCACAATTAATATAAGGTATGAATAAAATACTTACACTTACTATAACCATAATTTCTTTGGTTCTTTTTTCTTCATCTTGTGACAAACATGAATGGAAGGATACAAAGAAATTGTTCGAGCCTCATGGCTCATCTGAAGGTGAACATTAAAAATTATGACTAATGCGTTTAATCATTAGTTAAACTTAGAAAAATTTATTTGAGGGTATTACTTGTCGAGGACAATGCACCGTTGAGAGAAGCTCTAGCTAAAAGACTAAGAAGCGATGGATTTGCTGTTGATGAGGCTGGTGACGGTAAAGAGGGTTTGTGGCTTGCAGTAGAGAATCCTTATTCTCTTGTAGTTCTTGATTTAACATTACCTGGCATTGATGGAATTGAAGTTCTTCAGAGGATTCGGCAGTCCAAAAGAAATGTATCAGTTTTAATCACTACTGCTAGGGATTCAATTTCAGAAAGAATTGTTGGTCTTGATGCAGGAGCAGATGATTATCTAATTAAACCATTCGCATTGGATGAATTTATGGCTCGTGTGAGAGCTCAGGTTAGAAGAGTAAATGATAAGAGCGAAACTATTTTAAAGATATCTGATTTGGAAGTTGATACAAAAGCAAGAGTAGCCAGGAGAGCTGGGGTTGCGTTAGATTTGACCGCTAAAGAATTTTGCCTACTTGAATTGTTGTCGTTACGCACTGGTCATATTGTTTCAAGAGCCGATATTTGGGAGCAGCTTTATGATTTTGCTGATGAAGCTGATAGTAATGTTATTGATGTTTTTATAAACAGGCTGAGAAAAAAATCAGAATTGGGTGGTTCTCCTAGGCTAATACATACAAGAAGAGGCTTAGGTTATGTTCTTATTGATCCAGAGTCTAAGTGATCATCGTCTAAGATGTATAACCCTTCTATAAGATCGCGCCTTTTATTTGCGTTCACAGGGTTTGCATTACTAGTAATTATTTTGGGGGTTAACTTTACCTATTCTTTGGTTAGTAAAGTCTTATACACTGAGCTAGATCACTTTTTAAGGGATAAAATCAATTATCAGCAGATTGCGGCCACTCAAATTGATGACAGAATTATCTTTAGATTATCAGAGCCAATTTTAGATAAATTACAGGACCCGACTGGTAAGGATTTCTTCCAGTTTAGATACGCTGATGATGGACGAGAGATTTTCAAGTCATCATTTTTACCAGTTGGTGGAAATTTGCCGAACATCGGAATCGAAGAGTCTGATTATAACATTGGTCATGATGCTATAATTAGAATGATTAAACCAAGCAACGGATCAGCTAATTTAGATGTTTCGCCAATCGAAGAATCTGTTCCTATTAGGTGTATGGGTATAGTCTTTGAAGCTGAACAATTAAACATTTCTGTAGATGCCGAAGATAATCGAGTTCTTCCTATTAAGATTCATTTAGTTGTGGCCCATAATTGCAGTGAAATCGAATCTGTTCTTACAAAGTTGAAACATAATGTTTTCTTGGTTGGAATCATTTTGTCTATTTTGGTTCTTATTGTAGTAACCATCATTGTTACAAAATCAATGAAGCCTGTAGGTTCAATTTCTAATGAAATTCGGGATGTTGAAATAGACAAAAGTGATAAATTATTAGATATAAGTAAAACTCCAAAAGAGTTGTATCCTGTTGTTAATAGAGTTAACGAATTAGTAACTCGCGTTAGGGAAGCTATTCAGAATGAGAGAAACTTTACATCAAATGCAGCTCATGAGTTACGTAACCCTTTGGCTGCGCTACGCACTCAGCTTGAAGTCGAATTAAATAACCCTAGCCTGGATGAAGAAAGTTGTGAAACTTTATCCAATATTTTAAATTTACAGAACCACATGGAGAGAGTCGTTACTAGTTTACTACTACTTGCGCGACTAGATTCTGGAAGTGAAGAGGTTTCATTTGTTGACATTCCTCTATCTTCATTCATCAAAAAAACATGGAAACCATTCTTCGATAGAGCTTTTCAAAAAAATGTTAAATTGAGTTGGGATATGGCTGAATCGGATATCTCAATATTAAATGATCCAATCTTGTTCGGTATCTTACTTTCTAATCTCTTTGATAATGCAGTCAGTCACATACCTGAGAAAGGAAAATTAAATATCAAAAGCATTGTTTCAAACAATGGCGTGAAAATTGTAATCTCAAACACTAACCCGGGTGTGACTGCCTCAGATATAAATTTTATTGTTACTCGATTTGGTAGAAAAAACGCAAATTTTAACGAATCAAGTGGTCATTCTGGTATTGGTTTTAATATTTGTGAAAGAATAGTTAAAGGTCACCTCGGTGGAGAAATGGCGGTTGAGGTTGATAATGAATGGTTTACAGTAATATTAGAATTTCCAGTGGAAGTTATAATGGGTAACCATTATCATGTTTAACTCTGGTTAATACTTCTTAAGTAAGATTATAAAAATGAGTTTAGAGATTAATGCTAAATACATTATGGATTTAAGACTGATAGTCGTTGTCTCTATCTTTTCTGTTTTTTCTAATTTTTCGACAGTGCAGGCTGTTCCCATTGAGCAAATGCCTGTTAGCGTGAAAGACTTTCTTGAGGAATCAATCAGTGATTATCACTCAGATAAAATCCGAATATTTGATGTGCATCCCTCAGGAATGATCTGTGTTGAATATGAAAATGGTGTAGAAAAATTAAAATTTAAATTTGATAGGAATTTTAGAATCATTGAATCTAGAAACAGCCTATACAATAATTTAGAAGAATCATTTTCTAGATCACCTGAAACAAATGAAGATATTTTAAAGTTACCTTTGATTATTAAAAATTCTGTTAAAATACTTTTTCCAGGAATTAACTTATTTAGTTTTACGGCAATTAAATCTACTGAAGCATCTTTTTATTTAATTGATGCAAGTCATAATAATGTACCGGTGTTTCCAATTTTTAGTGAATCAGGTGAACTGACTCAATTTACTTTGGATCGAGATGGCGATGGGTTGAGTGATGCATTTGAATTGGCATGTGGATTAAATCATCAAAACTCGGATTCTGATGAAGATGGTTTTCCAGATGGTTTAGAAGAAAGAAATAATGGCGATGCTGCAAATTCGCGAATTGCTCCGAATATATTGAAAATGCATCATGATAAAGAATCAGGGGTGATGGTGATTACCGTTAGTACTTGCAAGGGTAAGATGTTTTCAATTGAATCTAGTACACACATGCAAAAAAATAATTGGAAAACTCTTGGTGAGCCGATACTTGGCAATGGGCATGAACAAGAATTTAATATTCCTGATAGCGATAACTTTAATAATTTATTATTTAGAGTTGGTGTTGAAGAACCTCCTAATTCAAGCCCCAGAAATGGGCCTAGACCTCCTAAAAAAACAAATAAGAGGTGCAATGTTCCGATCCATTTGAAGGGTAAAGAGATCATTGTAGGTCAGGGTAGGCGATTGGTATTTAGAAATTCCCGCAGAGGTGAACTTATCGAGGGCGGGGAGCTGGGTAACATGGTTACTCCGTTTTCTTATACCTTTAGGAGAACTGAAACTTGTAAAGGTAGGCTTGTCCTTACATTTTCCAATAGACATGGATTTGAAACAACGATTTATAACCTTACTTTTGTTAACAAAGGTGGTTCAGGAGCATATGTTGCAAATAAATTAGAGGGTGGCGTTAAGAAAAGTTCAAAAGAAGGTATCTTTACAATTTCAATGAATCATTAGTATTTATTATTTTACTACTTAGAAAATACTAAGAATTTTCTACTAATAAAATTCACTGAAGCAGAACATACAATAAATGTTAGGTTTGCAAGATGCTCAACTGCAACATTTGATTCTATTAAAATAAATATTTTTTTAATAGAAAATACCCCTAAAGCAAAACTTAATCCTGAAATAAGAAAAAACAGAAGCACTTCATTAACTTTAGAGTGTCTGCCTGGCTTAAATAAGTATTTTGAATTTAGCCAAAATGCGGCTGAATTCGATATTGTGAAGGCGATTATATTATTAAAAATTGTCCTGTTTAACTTAATTTCTCTTGGAATGGATTCTCCAATAGCTGGATTCAAATAGTAACCCATTCCATATACTACAATTGCGTGCACTAGGGTTACAGAAACACCAAATATTAGATATTTTACAATTTGTAAAATTAAGGGGGTTTCATTTATTTTCAGAGAATTGACCAAGCCGTTTTTTTTGAGAAAAATTAGGCTTTCACTAATGAGTAGCTTTAGTTTATTGAGCATACTCAAAATCTTTGTTATTCCAATTCTCCATACATTTCTTTATGTCTTCAGTTGGTCTTCTGCTACTTAACTCTAGGACAATAGGTAATGTTGAATGAAAATTTTTCATTAAATCTTCGAAGTTAATTTGACCAGAAAATGGAACATGGTGGTCGCGATGCGGCCATTTAACATCGTGTAAATGGCCACCTATAATGAATGGATGCATCGTTTTTAACCACTCATAATGATTCAAGAGCCCTAAATTATGTTTTCGGTGAACATGTCCAAAGTCATGCCAATAACCGACCAATGGATTGTTCTCGTATTCTTTCATCAGATCAATCATTTCAGTTTCATTTGGAACGTCCTCATAAGAACTCCTGCTTTCAATGGCTAGTTTGACATTATGTTCTTCGGCTTTGCCAATTATCTTTTTAATGCTGTCTTTAGCCCTTTCTATATATAAAGGGGATAATTGGGATCTTTTTTTTATTAGCTTATTTTTAAGTTTAGCGAATTTTTTAGAGTCCTCATTTCCATGTATGATTAATTTTTCAAGTTTGGGGGAGATTTTTCGCATGGGTACACTCCCAAGATGAAGGACAACATAGTTTGCTTTGAATTTTGCTGCAGTCTCTATTGTTCTAATAGTTAGGTCAATCGCACGTTTTCTTTCGTGTTCCCTATGTGATGTAAATTCATAACAGTCAGGTGCATCCATCATTACTTCAACAGGGGAGGGGCAGAAATTATGTACTCCACATACTGAAATTAAATTTTCTTCAAAAGCTTTAATTATACCTGGTAACAATGACACCTTTAGCCCATGACTAATTTCAATGGTTGTGAAACCAAGACTTATGATTTCTTCCACCATAGCATATCCATCCGTATGTTTTTGGCTGTTCCAGCAGGTTGAAAATGCAAGCATATTAATGAAGGCAATAATTTAAATTATTAAAATCACGTATTCAAGTAATGATCTTTTAAATATTAATAAAGAGAGGATATTGTTATTGTTAAATAATTGAATTTACATTAACCAACTCTTTTCAAATTTAATAATTCATAATTAGTTATGCGAATAAAACCATTTCAGGGACTTGTCCCTCATTCATCAAAAACTGAATCAGTTGCATCGGTACCTTATGACGTTGTGAATACTGAAGAAGCAAGAAAACTTGCTTCTGGTAATTCTGACAGTCTACTTAATGTATCTCGAGCAGAGATTAATTTTGATGATGGTTATAATGCTTATTCTGATAACGTTTATGAAAAAGCTAAGGATAATTTCAATAAGCTTATTGAGTCGAATGTTTTAGTAAGAGAAGAGGAACCATGCGTTTATATATACAGGCAGATCATGAATGGGCATGTGCAAACTGGACTTGTTGCCGTGTCACATGTCGATGACTACAATGAAAACATCATTAGAAAGCATGAAAAAACTCGACCGGTAAAAGAGGATGATAGAACAAAATTGGCAAGTACACTAAGAGCCCATCTTGGGCCAGTATTTCTTACTTATAGAAATGAAGAAAAAATTAACCAAGAGATTACTAATCATGTTAATTCAAATTCTCCTAATGTAGATTTTGTGGCTGATGATGGAGTACAACATACGTGTTGGAAAGTTTCTGGTGGTGGAAGATTTCCAGAACTTTTTAATTCAGTGAAATTAGCCTATGTAGCTGATGGGCACCATAGAAGTGCTAGTGCAGCTAGGGTAAGCACTGAATATAGAAATCTTCATGATTTCAATTCTGGTGAAGAAGATTACAATTGGTTTCTTACGGTCTTTTTTCCTGATAGTCAGTTAAAAGTTTTACCTTACAATAGAGTGGTAAATGATTTGAATGGGCTTTCTAATGAAGAGTTCATGATTGAGGTTGAAAAATTAGCCAGTGTTTCTGTTTCAGACAATATTCCTCCTTCTACACCAGGATTAACTAAAATGTTTATCTCTGGTTGTTGGTACGAATTGCGATGGAATGATAAGTTTGAAGATCCAGTTAGTTGTCTTGATGTCAGTATATTGCAGGAACTTCTCTTAGGTCCTGTTCTAGGTATTGATGATCCTCGTACAAATTCCAGAATTAATTTCATTGGAGGTATTAGAGGTAATGAAGAGTTAGAGAGATTAGTTTCTAATGGCAATTATGCAGTTGCATTTTCTATGCATCCTGTTGGAGTTTCTCAATTAATGGATATAGCAGATAGTGGAAAAATTATGCCACCCAAGAGCACTTGGTTCGAGCCAAAGCTTCGGTCAGGACTCTTTATACATACTTTTTAGTGAAAGGAAGTAAATTTAATTCTTAAAAACTATAGGCCACTGTCCCTCAATATTTAATTTTTTGGG
>MDTG01105075.1_pt1 | contig 37775 bp, 33 predicted proteins | sample 811421 | NCBI WGS metagenome assembly MDTG01 (sample SAMN05326645, study PRJNA326480) | marine metagenome | isolation source: seawater | place: Pacific Ocean: South East | collected 2011
GTTAATGGAATAAAATTACATTTAATTAATAATTCTAAAAGAGATTGGTCGATTGATTCTCGCGTTTCTTGGCGACTATCAATATAATCTATTCTTTGTGTAACAATAATTTTTTTCAATTATAATAAATCTTATATTTTTTTTGCTATAAGCACATAAATATTACAAAACTGGTTTGGTAAAAATGTCATTAAAAACTTTTGAAGAATTTTCCCAATAAATGATAGCCTATAGCCCTCGCTTCTTGAAATATTTTCATTGAAATTTTTATGAGATTTAAATCTAAAAAATCGAAATTTATACAATATTGGCATGTTTTCAACAGGATATATATTTAATACATCAAAACCGTTTTCTTCAAATAATGATGCAAACTCTTTTTTTGTTAGATTCATTTTGTGAAATACTGATGGCTTATCAATACCCTTATTATTGGAACGTATATTTGTTAACCAATCAGTTAAGCGAGTTTGAATATTATCTGCTCTAAATGATGCACATAACTTACCATTTTTTTGCAAAACTCTATTAGTTTCACTTATCGCTTCGTTCAGATTATTTTCAAGATTGTGGTACAAACCAAAAGCTAACACATACTTAAATGAAGCATCATTAAATCGTAGTTTTTTTATATCACCAACCTCTACGTTCAATGTGGGATCAGTTTCTTTCATTTTTTTGATTGCAACATCTATAAAATCAAACCCGGTTATATTATAACCTTTGTCATGATAATAACGAACTACACGACCATTTCCACAGCCTGCTTCAAGAATTTTACCATCATTTTTTTTAATTGTCAGCTCTGCATATCTTCTAGGATAAACATCCTTATTTTCCATGGGTAAATCTGTTGGAATATCAGACCATCTTTTATTCCAATAGGATTTATTATCCTTATATCTATACGTGATTCGCATTTTTATCCTTTGCTTTAATACTGGTTAAAATATTTATTAACTTATCGGCAATAAGTAAATTTCCCTTTTTTGACATATGCCCACCGTATTTATCATTAACATAATACTCATTTAAATTTTCAATATTTAAAAAGATTTCCGTAAAGTCAAATATTTTCATTTCAGGAATATTTAAATTATTAATGAAATCAGAATAAGGGTTTGATTTATTTTTTTTTATTATTCGAATATCGATCAATTGAGGTAATAATATAAAGATTGGTTTCTGACCTTTTGATTTAGCGTTATTCGCAAATTCATTTAATAAAGAAGTAAATAAATCTTTTGAGAGTTTTTCATCGTAAAGCTTGTGAGATAATTTAATGTTATTCTCCATTATACAACTAAAAGGCTTATCTTCTACTTCATGGTTTTTTATCCTTAGCTTTCTGAACAGGAATCTTTTAATTAAAAAATAAAATAATTTTGTATTAAAAATTATGTTTCTTAAATAACTGAATGAATACGGAAATCGAAATTGGTATTTTTTGAATTTTTCTTTATAAAAACGATCATTATTTTTAATGAATGAGAGGTTTTTTTTATAATCTCTCAGGTCTTCTTCATCTTGAATTTGACATTCAATTAATTTTAAAACACCATTATTTAAATTAAATTTGGGCTTAAATGCAAAAGTATTTCCGAATTCTAAATAATGCTTCCATAGCGATTGAATTCTGCATATAGTCTCTGGTACTACAGCCATAATAATATTATCTATAGAATTTGGAAGTTCTATTTTTTTATGCCTTATTAATGCTTGGTCTAAGCCATAATTTCCAACTCCAAAATTAAAAACTCCTGTTTTAAGAGATTCAGTTAAATAATACTGCCACGTCTCATCATTGTCAACTTGTCTACAAAAAGCATATGAATCGCCAAAACATGCAATAGTTGGTTTATACTGGTCGCTTTTAGGATTAGATCTGGAACCATATTTGTCTATATAAAAAGTTATTTTTCTTTCACCTTTTTCAATCCCACTAGTATTTTCTTTTCTCACCCAACCAAGAGTGGAATCAAAACTCTTTAAGAAAAAACTCTTTAGTCCAGAACTATCTAGGTCTGGACTTTCATCTTTAGAGGTTATAAGCCATTGGAAATCTTTTTTTAATAATCTCACAATTATAAAAAGAAAAACTTCAGAAATAATTAAAAAAACTGCTATTAATAAAAAATTCAAATTATTTCATAATTTTTTTTATTTTTGGTATCTGCATAATCTTTTCAACTAGGCCATCAAAATTTTTTCTTTCTTTTCTATTATCTAAAATTAAATCATTATCTACTGGTTCAGGAAATTCTATATCTACCCCCACAACATTTTTTATTGATCCATCAAGAGCTCCAGCATACAAACCTTTAATTTCTCTTTGAATCAATATATCCATAGGTACGTCTATATATACCTGAAAGTAGTTTTTTATATGTTTACGATTCCACTTTTGCCAATCTGGGAAAATAGATAAGACAGATGCGACAACATAGACATCTTGATCTGCTAATAGTTTTGAAAGATGAGAAAGTATCTTTGCATTTTTTGCACGGCCTTCAATTGTATGATCAGTATCATTATCAAAAACTTCTCTTAAAATATCTCCATCTAGTTGAACTACCTTTTTATTTTTTTTTCTTATCTTATTAATAACAAGATTTGCTAATGTAGTTTTTCCAGCACCGGATAGTCCAATTATCCAAATCACCATGTTTTTATTTAATCACCTCAATTAATAATGCAGAACAATCAATCATAATTTTATTTGCTTGATTATAAATATCGTATTTTTGCTCGCCACAACCAATTGCGGCAGGAATATTGAACTCAGCACACCGTATAGCCATGTGTGAATTTGCTCCGCCATACTTTGTGATAAGACCTGATATTTTATAACTAAAAATCCAATCGTATCCTGGGTCCGCATTTTCAATAATAACAATTTTATTATTAAGATTTAAACTTGAGGCATTTTTATTTAAAACTATACAGTTTGCAGTAATTTTTTTATTTGTTATGAAATTTGCCTGACTAACTTGAAAAGGGATAACAAAAACGCCGGCTTCATCAAACAATACCTGAGGAAGTCTTATTGCGGACGATATCATATTTTTTTTCTTATTTATCAAAGAGATTTTACCTAAGTGATTTTTGATATCATCTTTATATTTATCATAATTTACGAAATTATTTATTCCAATATGCGAAAGCTCTTCCCTGTCTAAAGAATGAGTTTTTCCAAAATTCGCAATAATTTCTAATATATTGCTTACGCTTCTCGTAAAAATAAATTTTGCATACTCTCGAGCTGCAGTTGCTTGTTCTATGTATTTCATAAGACTACTAGAATCTAAATTCATAAACCCTTCTGAATTTATGAGCTTATCTATCAAATTCTTTTGGGATAAGCTTAATTCAAATCGTTTAGATTTATTTCTTAAATTATTATCGTTTTTTGAATTTATAAAGTCACTCATCTGATCATATCTAGGTGAAACTATATCATATGTTCCAGGCCTTAAGTGACCATATTTTTCCATAAATTCTAACTTACCAATTTCTTTTAATTGAAATCGATTCATATCATTTACCAAATCAGTTGCAATGGTATTAATTGAATTTAAAATTCTATTGACTTCATTTATTGAAATGATATTTTTATCAACCAAAGAGAGCAATAAAGTTTTAGCAATAAAACCATGTCTTGCCAAGATTGAAAAAGGAATTGTTCCAAGCTTAATGCATTGCTCAATTAATTTAGGTAATTTATTTATATCTAAAAAATTCTCGATCTTTGATAATTTATCAATTTGACTCAATGCTTGATTTATTGATCCAGGATGATTTTCGTTTAAGAGTTCAGAAAATTGATTAAAATAATTCATTTTTAATTCATTTTTTTCATCTTTGTTTAAGGTGTTTTCAAATGAATCATTTATCTTTTGATCAATATTGAATGAATATGTTGTAATTGCTACATCAAATTCAATTTTATCATGCAGTTGTGGATTGTTTATTAATTTTTGAACCCATGCATCTACTAATTTATTAGCTACTTCATCATTAACACTTTTTGGTATATAAGAATGAAAGCTAAGTCGAGTGTCAATGAATGGTTGGCCTCCCAATGATATCATTAGAGATTGACCTTCAGGAATATTATAACCCATTATCTTTCTTGCTGTTCGCCAGGCATAATTTGTTATTAATTGAGAATAAAGGGAATAGCTAAGCTTTTTAGGCGCTCTCCCTATCATTTCAGCAGGGTTCCAATCAGGCATTTGTCCAAAAACAGTTGAAGCGCCAAAAACACCCTTTATTTTTTTAAATTTTGGCTTTAGCTTTTTAACAACTTCTTTGAGAGCTATATCAATGTCTTCAGAAATTGATGTGCTCCAATTTGATTGTGTTGTTATAAATCTTACTTGAAGAATAAAAACATTTAGCTGATCGTCAAGAGCAAATTCAACATCTAGAAATTTATTTTTCATAACTTTTTCTATTTCTTGAATTGAAGTAAGCAAGGCAGAAAATCTTTTTGATCTAATATTATTAATTGCTTTTCGATAGATATATAAAGTCCTGTTTGAATATTCACTATCACCTGCAGTGACAGTATTTGTTTTTCCTGATTCGTCATCATAATTAATTACATAATATGGGCTTCCATTATTTAATTCATGAGTAAGTAAAACTCCTGACATCGATACGTTTTTAATAACTAATTGAACTAAAACCTCATTCAATGAGTCATAATTTTGATGGTATGATTTTATAACTTTTTCAATGCTTGAAATAAGGCTTTCTGAATTACTAGAATCGACATCAGTCACAGATTCAAAAGCTCCTGCCATGCTTTCATTTTGCCCATCTTCTCCTAAAGCACTACTCCTAATAATCAAGTTATGTTTTGGAAATTTAGCTTGAATTTTCTCTATAATTTTACTTCTCGAATCTTCCCAATCCTTTACAGTAAAAAAAATTAATTTGGAGATAATTGATTTATCAAGCTTAGTTGATAAGAAAGAAAGGGTTTGTGCTTTTGTTAGAATTAAGGGTTTCATGATAAATTTTCAATTAAGGTGTAGCTGGTCTTCATTTTGCATGTTTTCTATTTAAGAAGATGATTTTAATTTATTGAATGAGTCTTCTGCCCAGTTGTCAGTTAAATATTTATTTCCCATTGTTCCCCCTGCATCAATTCGAGAAGCTATGCGGTATTGACTAAACATATTTTGATCTAGAGGAACTCCAGACCATTGGGGAGCTCCACCGTCAATCCATTTTTTTATTGCTTTTCTTCGTGCGAAATTGAATCCTTTTTGTAATTGCGAATATTCAAAAGAATTCTCTTGATTTAAAAACTCTTCAATAACATCCTTAATCTCATTTGGACTATTCTCAAAAAGTGTATATTCATCTGATGGTTTTTCAAATACTGTTATATCATAAGGCTCTTCGGTGATTTCACGAACTGATAAAAAACGATTTCTTGATTTTGAAAAAACATGTTTAGTAATCATAAGATTTCCCTTTTTTAGCGGTATGCCCATAGACCAATCTGTCATGTTAACTAAAATTTGAGGTTTATCAAAAAGGGCTGCAACAAATGTTGGGCCTGAAGCAAGACCAACAAAAAATTTGCATTGGTTAATCAAGTATAAATCCATTAATTCGTTTTTATATTTTAAATGACCATAATCAACAACTTTGTCCATTTGAGGGAGTTTTTTCATATCCGGAGTACCTAACCTGACCACCCAACCACCTGCATTCACAATGGACTTTATTCCTTCAATATAATTTTTTATTGAAGCATGCCTAACCGTTGGTGGATTTGGGTGTATGGCTTCACTTGAATGTATACAAACAAACCAGTCATTTATAGGAATCCCCATTTCTATCCTAACTTTATGAAGCTCTTCAAGTTTTTCACTAGATATGTTTGGAGGGACGTAATTATCATATTGTTTTGACCAATTTTCATTTTTGACAACATCCCAAGAAAATGATTTTGTATTAAAAGGTTGCCAAATATCTCCTCTGCCAATCTGTGGAACAACAAAGCCATCAATCCTAGTAGGATTGACTTCTATTTTATAGAAAAGAATGCGAATGCATTTTCTAACGAATACTAATTTTCTGATGAAATCAATAACCCTGAGAAGTAAAATATAAATAGTTAAAAAGCATCCGTATATAAAAATTTTAAAATTACTATTTTTAGAAATTAGACTTGATTCTAAGTGATAAATTTCTTTGTTTACAATAGATAGACCCATACCAGCTATTTTTAATTTTGGATACACAAGTAGTAATTTTTTTTCTAATTTCTGTACCCTCATTAAACCAAATAACAATTCTTCTGAACTATTACCAAAACTTGTTCGATTTGGAGTTAAAAAAAACAAGGACCTTTTATTATTGAGATAAGAAAAAAAACTATTTATAGTTTTGTACATTATTTAAATCTTAATGTGAAGGTATAAAATTTACGCCATGAAAACCACGACCAGAAATTTTATATTTTCTTTTTAAATTACTTTTATAAAAACCAACTGTGTCAATCATTCCATCAATACATATTGCATAATCTTCAGGCATTTTTTCTTCAATTAAAAGGGCATCCCCCGCGATTGAAGTATCTTTGTGATCAGTTCTATCTTCATAAAAAAAATTGATTTCGCTATTGGGAAAATTTGAACACGTACTAATTTTTTTGCCTAAGTAGTTATTAGTTTTAAGGCTTATTTTTATAAATTTTATAAAATTTGAGCTACCAAGGTTTTGGTAGTTTTTGACAACTTTTAAATATTTTTCTTTTTGTTCTAAGCAATATAACTCTCGGCTAATTCCGTCTTTTTTTCTTAGTATTTTTAAAGCCTCAGATATAACATAAGTGCTATATCCCGAACCAACTTCTAAAGATATCTTAGGTTTTCGTTTCATAACAATGCTAAAAATATTATATAAATCACTATAATCTGGTTCAAAATAATGTTGATTAATGGGAATTTTAATATGGTATACTTTTTCTAAAATAAATTTTGAATATAAATAATGAACCATTTTAATTAGCGCCTTAAGTGAATGTTGAAGACTTGGTCCATCTGACCCAGGCTTCCAAAGTTCAGAATTCCAAAATCCCATAAATTATTTATTTCTTAAAAATGATACAGGTATAGAAAGGTGTAAAATTGTGCTCAGAAAAAATAATGAGAAGCTTTCTAGATATCTTGGATCAAAATGTATAATTAATCCTGTTGATAAAACTCCTGAAATCATCAAAGTGATTGATACTACAAATAGAACAATAAATTCTTTATTTTGACCGTGAATTGTTTTTTTTGAGATTTTTATATTATTCAACGATAAATAAAATTTATGTAAAAGGAATGAAAGAATAATCAATAATGTTCCAATTAAATAAATGAAATGGTCAAATAGCGTTCTGAAGTAAGTCTTAAATGCCTCTAAATATTTTTTTGTTGTTGAATTAAGATAAAGCTTTTTCTCTAGCGAGAGCAATCTTGTCGAATATTTTTTTAATAAATTATCAATTTCAATGTTATTACCAGAAAAAAACCGCGATAAGTTTTTATATTTCCATGGTTCGATGTTTTTAACAGGATCATCGAAAGGCTCTCTTCCATTTATTAATTTAATCGCCGAAAGCCATGATATCATAATATGCGTATTCCCACAATATTGCTGCTCTTCGAAAGTGAGGTCATTGATTTTATTGCAAGGATTTGATATTCTATTTTTTCTCAATAAAATTTCACTAGCTAGCTTTTTTGTCGATTCATCATCGAATTTAGCTATATGCTCTTGGTTCAGATACGATGTAGCGTGACCTGATAAAACAGTACCTGTAAAAGATGCCATTCCAAAATCGCCAACCGCAAAAAGTCGTATTGTGCAAAATATTAACAGGGGTAAAAAAGAAATAGCAAATAATTTTAATGAAATAAATAAGGTAACTCTTGAATTATCAAGGGTAACTAACTTTGAAATAAAGAAACCCCAAATAGGTACCAAAAAAACTATAAAGCCCATATTAGGTCTTATTTGATATATATAAAAAATGAAGAACGATAAAAAAGCTAAAGAGCTATCTTTTTTAGATTGAACAAATTTCAGCAAAGTAGCGAAAATTAGTATTAGAAAAATAGCAGTAAAAACCTCGGTCTCTGGATGTTTAAAACCTCCAGCAACTGTAGGATTCCATATTAGTGCGGATGTAATAACAAAGGAACTTAATTTATTAAATTTTGCATAAACTAAGCTTTTATAAAGATAAAAGACTGAAGAAGAATATGCTATATATTGCCAAATTGGCCACATATCTAAATTTGAAAAGAAAACTTTATATAAATTTAGAATTATGGGTAAACCAAAAGTTCTATGGGAAGATAATATATCCTCAATCGAAGAAAATGAAAAAGATAGATAACTTGGCCCATCACCGCCTAAACTAAAATCTGCAATTTTTAATTCTCCATAAAACCAAAGAACGAATGAAAACAATATAAATTGAATCAATAAAAGAAATTCAAATTGAGTTTTCTTATTAATAAATAAACTTGAATTAAGCATGAATGATAATCAATTTAAAGCTTTTCTAATAAATGGTATTCCAAAAACCGCTAACAACCAATATCCAAAAAATGAGTAAAGTATGGCAACAGATAGTGATTGTGAGGTAGTAGAAAATGAAGAAAATAAAAGAACTATGGCTGAATCACGGGTTCCCATTCCTCCAAATGTAATTGGCAGAAGTCCTGCAAAAATTGCAATAGGTAAAGCAGTAGTTGTGAACCCAAGTGTTACAGATGCTCCAACACTATCAAACAGTATCTTAGTTTGAATTATTGATGCAAACCAATTTAATGCAGTAAGAAGTAAAATAAGACTTAACAGAAAAGGTTTTTGTGTAAGCAAGGTTAATGAATGCAATAAATCAGATAACTTATATTTTACAGATTCATTTATTGAAAGCATATGACTGAATCTTGATAGGCATACTATGGAAATTATTAAAAGGATGATTCCACCAGATATAAAAGTAATTAATTTTTGATCTAACAATAGACCTCCAACAAATGCAAATAAAGAGAGCATTACTAAGTCTAGAATTCTTTCTGTAATAACCGTACCAGCAACTTTCATCGCACTGATTTCTTTTCTGAGTGAAAATGCTTTTAATAAATCACCTGACTTAGATGGTGATATTGAACTCAATGGCCAAATGCCAAGAATAATTAAAATGCATCTTTTTATCGAGATATGGTTTCCCATAACCTTAATAATAATATGCCATCTAATTGCAGATAATATTAGAAAAGAAAATGAAAGGATGGATGCAATTATCCATGTTTTAAATGAAATGTTTTTAAGGTCTTGATTTACTTGCCTCAGATCGATTTTTTGAAATAAAAAATAAAAAATAAAAAATGTGATAAAAATAAGTAAGATTCCCCTAAAAAGAGAATTTGGCTTACTCCATCCAGATAGTTCAGCAATTTTATACTTTTTGGAATTCTTATTTTTTTCAAAATTCAATGGTTGTTGATCTTTTCCACTTCTTGTTTTTATTGAATTCATCTATTTCATTTGGATCAAGCTCATAACCATTAATATTTAACTCTTGAGATTGAAAATATCTTGATTGAGGTACGTATCTAACAAAAAATTCGCCACCAATAATCATTCTTGAAAATTGTACACCGCTCATGTTATTTACGCTATCTTTAATTTGAATATTTTTTTCATTTATTTTAAAAGAGCGCTTAAAATTAATATTGATTGGACGATTTCCAAGCATAAGGATCTTTCTTATCCAACCTTTTAAAGAGTGAGCTAATTTAGGGTAGAGCCCAATAAATAAAAGTGTTGTCCTAAAAATTATATTTTTCAATATTGTAAAATACTTATTTGTTGGAACTATATTGAAAGATCCTTCAACATTCCAACCATATTCTGTGGTTTGAAATCTATATTTTAAATCAATCCACTGAGTTGTTACGGTTTTATTATTTTCTAACTGACCTATTAAACCGCAATCATTAATAATTAATTCACCGGAAATTTTATCAAAAGCTTTTACAACTCCACCTTTAGCTAAATTTGCTATAATATATTTTTTTGGGTCAGAATGAACCCAAATTTTAGATAACTCAAAATACTTACTTAGTTTTTCTTTTTCGTATGGAAGTGGAGGTAAATAATCTGTCTCTTCGTAATAATCAATGTAACTCTGAAGATATTCAGGCACTCTATAAAAAACATATCTGTCAGAAATTATTTCAGGTGGAACTAGCTTATTTTCTGAAAGAGCTAAAAGCATTTTTTCAGCTATAGATCCAGCTAAAGGAATTTCTTTAGCAAAAACCTCGAAACCATGTGAATAAAAATGCAATGTATTTCTGCTTCCCATACTACCTGCATAAAAACCATTTGGATATACGAAATAGCTACAAGAATCGATAGACTGTTTAACAACATCTAGAATTTCCGAAGCAGGATTGCTTTGATAAATTTTTGATAAAAATGATACAGTTGCAGAAAGATAGCCAGGGTCTATTCCATCGTATTCAGTTGACCAACCCTCTTTAGAGTTATGATAGCTTAAAAAGCCTTCCCATAATTTTTCATAACCTTCTTTTAAATTTGAATCACCTAAGACTTCATAGGATTTCCATGTAGCAAGGCAAGCCATTGCATGATGATTTGCTAGGTGATCTTCTTCAGATTCACCCTTAATAATGAAATTTGCAGCCCTACGAAAAGCATTTTCCAATAGACTTCTATCTTCATCTCTCATTTCATCTTTTAAAATTTTATAAGCTTCAATTGATGTAAAACTTGTGAATGCGGTTGGACCGACCCAACCTCTCTCGTTTGGATAAAACTCATCAAAAGAACCATCTTTGTGTTGAATTTTAGCCCAAAAACGCAAACCTGCTATTGCCCAATCTTTTATTATTTTTTTACTATAAAAAATATTTCCAGGCATTTCATTTTTATAAACTAAGGCTAAGGATTGAACGCCAAATTGTCTCACAGCATCTGGAAAATCTGAAGTTTTGTCAAGCCAATAATCTCTATGAAAAGAGCCATACGAAGGGGATAAAGGACTTCTATCTTGAAGACTAATAAGTCTAGGAATTTGAGAAATTGCTTTCTCAGCATAAATTTTTCTTAAACTATTATCTCGTTTTTTAATATCCTTATTAACAGAATCTAAATTGGATTCATTTTCCATTAACATCTCACTTTGTTCTTCTAACAATAAGATCTGCGATTATACCTAGAGCTAATAATTGAATACCGGCTAAAAACAGTACAATAATAGTTACACCAAAAGCCAAATCAACAAAAATGCGATACATCAATAGACCGAAGCTTAAACTTATTAAAATTAGCCCTATTGGCATAAAAACCTTTAAAGGATTAAAGTATAGTATTGTTCGAACTATTAATTGAATAAAATTTAATGTATCATGGATTGGCCTAATCTTAGACTTACCATCACGCTTCAAATAATCAATTGGTACATATTCAATCTGATAAGAATCACTAGCCATAGCTAAAGTAATAGTTGTTGTAAACGAAAAGCCATCGGGAAGTAAGTGAAAATATTTTTTTATTATATTTTTTCTCATGACTCGCAACCCAGAGTTTAAATCAGGTATTTTAATGCCTGACAAATAATTAGCTAATTTATTTAGAAACCATTTTGCAGGTTTTCTTATGAGTGGAATTGCTACCTTTGCTCCAGTTCGCGCACCAACGATCATATCTTTTTTATAGATTTTATTTATCAAATCAGGAATAATTTCGTTGGGGTAAGTTCCATCCGCATCTGTAATGACAATAATTTCATATTTTGCTATTCTTATCCCACTTTTTAATGCTGCACCATACCCTCTATTTGATCTATGCTCAACTAGTTTAATTAAATCAACTTTGTTCTTTAAAACGTCGCCTGAATTATCTGAAGAACCATCATTCACAAAAATTATCTCGAAATCAACTCCAGTGCTAACCATGACGCTATTTAAAGTTAAAATAGTTGAATCAATACTTTTTCCTTCGTTATAGACTGGAACGACAACACTTATTCCATTAATATTTTGATTATTTTTATGTTCGATGTTCATTTATTTATATTTTTATGATAAATGAGACAATATATGTTATTTCTCTAAAATATACTTCCATTTAGGGTCTTGAAGCATAACCTCAAGCTCATCTTCATTCATTTCATAAAAATTTTCCTTGGTTGGAAATTTCCCCGTTCTAACCTCATACGCGTACTCTTTTAAAGCCTCTAGTATCATTTCACCGGCATCGCAGTATCTCTTAACAAATTTTGATTTAAAATCAAAAAACATTCCAATTAAATCATGTAAAATAACAAGTTGCCCGTCAACTTGATCACCTGCTCCTACACCATAAACTGGAATTGACAACTCATTTGCAATGATAGCGGCTGATTCTTTTGGCATTGCCTCTAGGAGTAAAAATGAACAACCTGCATCTTGTAACTTTAGTGCATCATTTAGAATTTTTTCAGTTGCATCCATACTTTTTCCCTGAACCCTGTACCCACCGAGCGCTGCTCTTGATTGAGGAGTTAATCCCAAATGGCTCATTACAATAATCCCGCTATCTACAATTGCTTTGACTCTATCAATCATTGCGCCTTCTATTTTTACTGCATCACATCCTCCCTCTTTTAAGAATCGCCCCGCATTTCGAATAGCGAGCTTGCTCGATTCTTGATATGACATAAATGGCATGTCTCCTATTTGAAAGGATTTCTGATTTGCCCTCCAAACACCACGACAATGTGAAATCATATCATCCATTGTAACGGCTATAGTACTTTTATAACCTTGTGTTGTCATGCCAAGTGAATCACCAACGAGAATTATATCAACCCCAGCTTGATCAGCTAATAAAGCCTCAGGATAAGTATAAGCAGTAACAATAACTGCGCTTATTCCTTTTTTCTTTTTATTTCTTAACGTAACAATTGAAGTAGCAATTCTTTCTTCAATCGGCTTTGGTTCTCTTTTTAAATTTTGATTTGAACTCATTTGAATTCCTTTCTATACTTTTCTATGTAATAAAAAATAAATTTAAGATTTCATTATTTTACTTAAGTCTTCTTTGGGTATTTTAGGATCTAAATCTTCAATTCCTGATCCAAATTTTAACATTGGCTCGATTTTTTGATCGTCTTTTATTGCAATATCACATAAGATCGGTCCTTTAATGGAAAAAATCTTATCTAAATTTTTCAACTGATCCTGGTTACTGATAACAATGAAAGGAATGTCAAAAGCTTCGGCAATTTTAGAATAATCAGGGAAATAAAGTCCAGATTCTTCATCAACAAGAACATATCTACTATTTAACCAAGTATCCATAGTTTGTTTTTGAATACCATGTCCCCTGTTATTAAATATCAATGTTTTAACATTTAAATTATGCCTTTTAATGGTAGCCAATTCTTCAATACACATCATCAAACCTCCATCTCCAATAATACAAATAATATCATTTTTGGGTTTTGAAAATGCACCACCAATTGCCATTGGCAATGAACCTCCCATTGGAGAATGATTCCATGCTGAGACTAATCTTTGATTCTTTTTAATTTTAAATCCCTGCATTGTCCAACTAAGATTTCCGCCTGCATCAGTAAGAATTATATCACCCTCTCTACATTTCTTTGAAAGTTCATCTATTAATACATAAGCATTAACTCTTTCGGTATTTAACCGATATTCATCCATGCAAATAGGATAAGCATTTAACCACTCTTCAATTTTTGTTCTCCAAGGTGCAAAATCTAAATGATTCTCAAGGCTTATATTTTCTATTTTATCAAAGAACTCAGTTAATGTAGAATTAATAGATAAATCTAATTCGAAAGTATTTTTATCAAACTTTTCTATTTCTTCTTTGTCAACATCTATCATGATTTTTTTTGCATGGGGAGCAAAGAGATCTTGCTTTCCTCCAGTTATCATTTGTGACAGTCTTGTTCCCAAAGCAATAATGAGATCAGATTTTTGTATGGCAAAATTTCCACCCCTAGGTCCACATACTCCAAGTCCACCCATATTTAGCGCATGAGAGTCCTCTACTATATCCTTAGCACCCCAAGTTAAAAGAAATGGAATTCCTAGATTTTCAGCAAATTTAATTGATCTATTAATTTCATTTGAAATACGAACTCCTGCACCTAATACCATTACAGGTTTTTTTGACAACGATAATAGAGACTTTAGTTCATTAAAATCATTTATTTTAATGTCATTCTTTTGTGATTTATTTTCATAAGATTTTAATTCATCAGGATTGATTTCTTCTCTTTGTAAATCGTCTGGAATATCAAGCAAGACAGGTCCAGGCCTTCCACTTTTAGCTATAGAAATTGCTTTTTCAAGCTCATATCTTATATCAAGGGGGTTGAGTACTAACCTTGAATATTTCGTGATACTTTTAAAAATTGAAACAATATCTGTTTCCTGAAATCCTTTTTGTCTTAAACCTTTTGTAGGTTTTATTCTAAATCTAGCGACTTGACCAGTAATACATATAATTGGAATTGAATCAAAAAAAGCATTACAGACACTTGTTACTAAATTTGTAGCACCAGGACCACTTGTTGTCATACATAAACCAAGATTATTTGTCATTCGGGAGTACATATCTGCTGCTGCTGCTGCTGCTTGTTCGTGCTGGGTACCAATAATTTGCATTTCAGGATGTTCATTGGCTGAGTCTGCTAAATGTACAATTGCTCCCCCTGAAATGACAAAAGAATGATGAACCCCTTCATTCACTAAAAATTCAATTACATAATCTGATAACTTCATTATTGCTTAATCCAAATAATTAAAATACATAAAATGTTTTGACTGTCCTGCATCTACAGGTACAATAGCTCCATGCATAAACGATGCTTGTTCTGAACACATTAGCGCAGCCATCGGACTAATCTCCTTTGTTTCACCAAGTCTTCCTAGTGGACATCTCTCCTTTAAATATTTTTCAGCATGACCAGGGTTATCTTTAAGTATTTCTCTCCAATACCCCTCTTCAGTTACTACAACACCTGGCATTAATGCGGTCATGACAACATTCTTTGACTCAGTTGCAAGAATTCTACCCATAGTTCTTGTGTATGCTGTTAAAGCTGCCTTTGTAACACAATAAGTTACGGGCCCACTATTCTCAAGACCAGCAAGAGATGTTATATTCAACACTCTGCCCCATTCTTTTTTTTTCATTGCTGGCAAAAATAGATTATTTAATTCTACAGCAACTTCAAAATTGATCCTGAAAATTCTTCTCCAATCAGATGTAGGGCAATAAGGGTCTGTAATTCCTAGATTACTACCAATATTATTTACAAGTATATCTATTTCTCCAAAATTCTCATTTATATTTGAAAAAATATTTTGCGGACCATCGATATCAGTGGGATCACATGTTATACCGTAATGATTATTTCCAAAATTTTCTAAATCCTTAAGGGTTTCATCAACTTTTCTTTTTTCTCTTGATGAGATTACTACTGAAGCTCCTTCTGTAGCCAATTCCATAGCAATGGCTTTTCCAATTCCAGTTGCGCCTCCAGATATAAAAGCTTTTTTGTTTTTTATCCCAAGATTCATAGTAAAAATCCTTTTTATAAGTTGTTAGCTCGTTGCAAAGAATAAAATTAATTAATAACTACATTATTGATAGTGGGTGTAAAATTCGTTTCGGATTTAGAGTAAGTAGCCGATTTAAAATAGGTCGCGCACTATCAAGAGCTCCAATAAATACTGCTGAATCAGACAAGGAAAAATCACTAGATGGTTTAATTATTTTTACAGGCATGTGAGGGTACATTTTATTATTTCTTGATTCATCATCATCCAAAATAGCTTCACACCACGAAAGGTCAGAATTTAAATGATATGCAATTGTTGGTAACATTTGAGCTCCTCCAAATCCATATATTTTGCTCATACTTCTTTGAATTTTAATTAAATCATTAAATGAAGATAATTGAGCTTTAAACCTTGAAATACTACTATCAATTATTTCTCTGGTTATAGTTTTGGGGTTATCATAATTATCAGAATTGTCTATTTTCTCAAAAGCAATCAACATAGTACCTCCCCAATAGCCATAGTTGTATTTATGAGATATATATGAACATCCCAAAGAATTAATAAGATATTTAAATGATGCTAGACTGTAATAATGAATATGTTGATGAAAAACTTGATCAAATCTATTAAGTTCAAGCAATGTATCGAGACTGGGTACTTCAATAGCAATTAGTGCTCCAGGCGCTGCCATTTCAACAAGTTGCTTCATAACTTCTTTGGGTTCATTAATATGCTCAAAAGTATGAGTTGAAACAATTAAATCTGGAGCATTGTTTAAGTCATTTTTAGGGTTAATATCCTCAACAAATTTGCCTAGAACTGAAATATTTTCATAGGTTTTTGCTTCTGACTCTCTACCTTCCCAAATTGGATCTAAACCAAAAACATGCTCTCCTTTACCAGAAAGTTTTTCAAGCATATATAAATCATTACACCCAACTTCTAAAACAGTCTTAAAAAATTTTCCCTCTGTCAAAGTTTCTAAATAATCAACGAAAAAATCATTACCTCTTTTAGCAATAGGGCTAAGTGAGCTCCTGTGTGTATAAGTTTCATGATAAAGATAAATTGGGTCAAGATGATTTAGTAGTTGAGCATGCTGACAATTTGAACAAAAAAGAAGTGATTGATCAGCGGGCATAAATTCTTTTGTTTTGAAATCATCTACGTAAATACCGGTAAGGGGAAAATTTGGTAAAGATAGAACCTCTTGGAGGTTATTGTTATCGCAAATTACACAAATATCTTTTTGATACTTTATCACAGAATTAGAAGTCATTATTTTTCTCTTTCATTTGTAAAACTACGCGAGCGCTTTTTCCAGATTCTACAATAGAAATAGCATCATTTATTGAATCAAATGGCTCAACATGAGTTATTAATTTATCAATAGGAAAATTACCATCCTTGTAAAGATTGGAATATTTCAAAATATCTTTATCGGGGTTGGTTGATCCACCCCAAGTTCCCATAATCTGTTTGCCAGAAATTAGATCGAAAGGGTCAATTGAAAACTTTTTATTTTTTTCGGGGTTTCCAGCTATTACTAATTTACCGGTATTTTTATTAACTGAATTAAACGCAGTTTCAATAGCCTTAATTTTACCAGCAGACTCGATAGCATAATTACATCCTCTTGAGTTAGTTTTTTCAAAAATATAATCAGTTGGGGCATGATCAAATAGCAGAGTATAGTCGGCGCCTAATTTCTTTGCCATAGAAAGTTTATCTTCATTTATATCAATGGCAAAAATCGGATATAATCCAATTTTTTTTGCAGCAAGCAAAGATGAAAGGCCAATTCCACCAACACCCCAAATAGATATACTTTTTCCTTTTACGGCCTGCAAATCATTAAAAACAATACCTGCTCCTGTTGGAATTGCGCAGCCGAGCAATGAAGAAACTTTCATCGAAATTTTAGAAGTTTTAACGAGTCTATTTTCTGATATAATTGCGTGAGTCAAAAATGTTGAAATAGCACCAGAGTTTATTATTTTTCCATCTGATATATATTTTGAAGATGGGATATCGTGACCAATCCCTTTAATCCAAGTCATAACAACTGAATCTCCAGGACTTACTTTCTTTACTCCAGACCCAATATCTAACACTATCCCACTTCCTTCATGGCCTAGCGTATGAGGCAAAAAATTGTCGACCCCTTTTCTTCCACGAATTTCATTAATTTGGCTCTGGCAAATTGAAGAATATAATACTTCAACCAATACTTGCCCTTTTTCTAAGGGCGGAATTTCTAACTCCATCATCTCTAATGGAGAATTAACATTTACAAGAACTGCTGCTAGGGATTTAATAATTTTTTCAGGAATAGGTAATTCATCAATTACAGTATTCCACACTCCGTTGTTATTTTTATATTTATTAGCATTAATAAAGTATTTTAAAATGGCCCCTTAAACCATTCGCCTGGTACATCAGATTTTATATTTTCTCGGTCAATTAAATCACTTCCCACTAAACTCATTCCCATCATACTTGAAACGGTATCAATTATATCTTCAGCCCTTTTGTAAAAACTTTTAGTTAAAGCTATAGATGTGGGGGTTGGAAAGTCAGGCATTGCTATTCTTTTAGGGGGATATTTCAAACTACCATGACAATCCATACTTACTCGAGCAATAATTTCTCCAGCAATAGAACCAGTACTTACGCCAGTATCAAGCGCAAGGATTCTACCAGTTTTTGAAACCGATTTGAAAATAAGATCAAAATCTATTGGTTTAACTGTGCGCAAATCAATTAGATCACAAGAAATTCCTTCTTTTTCTAAAATTTCAACCGCATGAAGTGCCTCTATTGTCATATATGAAAGTGAAACAATAGTTATATCGTCTCCCTTTTTCAATTTCTGAGCTTTGCCTATTTTTACTCTATAATCTCCTTCTGGGACGTCACCTTCTAAATTGTGCAACCAACGATGCTCTAAGAAAACTGTTGGGTTATTATCAAAAATAGACTCTAATAGTAATCCCTTGGCATCTGCTGCTGTTGTTGGCATGACAACTTTAAGTCCAGGTATGTGAGCAAAAATTGCTTGAAGATTTTGAGAATGGGTAGGCCCTTGTCCCCAACCTCTTCCAATAATAAGCCTTATGGTAATTGGTACTGAACTTTGACCGCCGAACATATAATTCCATTTTGCTGCATTATTTATTAGTTGATCCATCGCTAAAAGGAAAAAGTCCAACCTTTGATGGGTTACAACTGGACGAATTCCGTTTAAAGATGCCCCAATAGCAACACCTGTCATAGCATTTTCAGAAGTAGGCATATCAAACACTCTTTCATTGCCGAATTTTTCTTGAAGACCGAGTGTTGTACCAAAAACACCCTTAGGATCGGGAACTCCTAAGCCATAACATATGACGGAACTATCATGCTCCATTGCTGTAAAAAATGCCTCATTAATTGCTTCTGAATATTTTTTTATTCTCATAATTTTTAGTTAAATAAATCTGTAAATGCTTGATCTGGTTTTGGAAAAGGTGAATTTTCGGCAAATTCAAAAGCGCTATCCACCTCTTTTTGTATTTCAATTTTTAATTCGTTTATTTTTTTATTATCATAATTAATTAAGTTATTTTCGCAATACTTTATAGGGTCTTTTAACTTCCATAATTCAAATTCCTCTTTTGTCCTATAACCAATATCATTATCATAATTAGGCCCGCAATGTTCTCTCCATCTATACGTTGAAAATTGAAGAAATTGTGGACCATTTCCATTCCTTATGTTATCTGCAGCTTTTTTTGTAATTTCTAAAACTTCAGAAATATTATTCCCGTCACCGTAGAAAGTTTGTATACCTTGAGCTTTTACCATTTCATGAATAATTCTGTCTTTAGGTTGTCTAACGCTCATAGGTGAATAAACAGAATATAAATTGTCTTCACATATGAATAAGACTGGAAGTTGTTTTAATACTGCAAAATTAACAGATTCATAAAAAACGCCCTCTTCTATGGATCCATCGCCAAAAAAGACACAGCTTATATTTTTTTCATTTTTTAATTTTATTGATAAACCAAGCCCAACACCTAAAGGAATTGTATTTCCAACAATTGCTGTACTTCCCATAAACCCTACAGAAGTATCTATTAAATGCATTGAACCTCCTTTACCAGACGAACAACCAGATGATTTTCCATAAATTTCTGCAATCATTTTATTTAAATCACCATTTTTAGCTAGATAATGTGCGTGTGAGCGGTGAGTGCTTAAAACTAAGTCATGATCAGTGAGGTTAGCACAAACTCCTGAAGCTACCCCTTCCTGACCAATTGATAAATGTGTCGGGCAACGCATTTTTCCTTCCGCATATTTTTCAACTATGGTTTCTTCTGTTAGTCGAATCTTTAACATTGTGCGATAAACATTTAATAAATTCTTATTACTTAAATTCAGCTTTTTACCTCTTCATTATATTTAGAAATTAATTCATAAATAACTATGGAATGAACCAATAATAGTCACCATTATAGCCAATATCTTTAAAAAAAACTTTCCATTCTTCAACATGCATAATTGTTCTTCCTGTAAGGTTCCAAGAAAACATTGCCTCTTTCTCTTCTTCGTTGTTATATGCATCAACGGTGATAAAGCTATTTACTTTTGAAACTCTTTCGATTTCTTTCAGAGCAACAGCGCATTCACTTTCATCTAAATTATGAACAGTGTTAATTGAAATAACAACATCAAATGAATTATCTTTATATGGAAGTTCTTTTGCGTCAGCTATTTTCAAGTAGGGCTTAATCTCATCAAGTGAATTATTAATAGCGTATTCAGATATGTCAATACCTTGTATATCAATACCAGGAATCATGCGAGAAATATCATATAGCATAAATCCTTTCGCACAACCTACATCAAGCAAAGAGCTAGATTTTTTTAAATTAAAATGTTTTTCAAAAGTTGGAACAACTGGTTGCCAAAATTTTGGGTCGTAATTAAACCCCCCATATCCATGTTTTCTTTTGCCATCAAAAAATTCTTTTCCAAATTTTCGAGCAATGGCTCTATCTTTCTCTGTTTTTTCTAATCCGCGCTCTTTGAAATTTCTCTTAGTTTTTGGATAATCTTTTAATAAATCAACTTCTATGCCCATTTAAACCTTCATTTGTTAAATTGTTTTAATTTTTGCATAACTTTCATATTGTAAAATTCATCTTGATCTTTGATCATACCTTTCTTGAATAAATTGATGACATCATTGATGCCATCTTCGACACCATACTTTGGCTTAAACCCTGTTGATATAAGCTTGTCTGAGTTTTGTCTATATGATCGAGGGTCATTTGACTCAGAAATAATAATTTCAGAATCAATATTTTTATTTATTCTTTTAGCTATATCTAAAATAGATATATTTTCAAAACCAGCATTATATATACCGTCTTTTGTTTTGGCGCTTTCGATAAAATGCAAGTACACACGCAACATGTCATTCATATGAATATTTGGTCGAGTCTGTTGACCGCCAAATACAGTTATTTTATTTTTAGTAAGCGCTTGCATAGTAAGCATACTTACCGAAAGATCAAGGCGCATTCTTGGAGATACACCACATACGGTTGCTGGTCTAATAATTTGCAAGGTAATTTGATCGCTATAACTTGAAAGCACCCTTTCACTTATCATTTTTGATTTATTATAATCTGATATTGGCATAAGTGGTAAATTCTCAGTGACTTCTGGCTCATCTTTTATTCCATAAACACTACCCGATGAAGCATATATAAACTGTCCGACATTGTTTTCAATTGCTTTTTCAATTAAAAATTTGCTTGCTAGAGCATTGACTTCCCAAGTTAATTTTGAATCCAAATCACCCGTGGGGTCATTTGCAATATTTGCTAAATGAAATATTACATCAATATTTTCCATTGGAATTTTATCAATGTCGCGAATGTCAGCTTTTATTATATTTAAGTTTTTATTTGATTTTAAATAGTTACCAAACCACATAATATCGACAACCGTAACATGATGACCTTTCTTAATTAACAAATTTGAAAGGTTAGTTCCTACGTAACCGCACCCTCCAGTGATTAAAATTTTCATTGATTCCTCAGATTGATTATTTATGATTTGTGTATATAGTTATGGGGTAGCTTTTTCAAAGTCTTCAAATTATCATCAATCCAGTTAATTGTTGAAGTAATTCCTTTATCAAGATTTATTGAGTCTTCCCATCCTAATTCTTTACGAATTTTATTGGATGCAAGTTTATATGATTGATCTTTACCTAATCTTTCTTCTGACTCTTCAACTAAATCTAGAAAATCAATCTCCATTAAATTGCAAATTTTCCTTACAAGTTCTCTGATACTAATTAATTCATTTGTTGAAATATGGTATGTTTGACCTACATTTCCATCTTTTAAAATGCGATATGTAGCATCCGAAACATCATCCATATGAATAAATGATCTTTCGGAATAACCACCACCATCCAATAGCAGTTTTTTATTTAATCTGGCGTATAAGATTGCTCTAGGTATGATACGATAAAGCTGCTGACCTGGACCATAAACATTTGCAGCCCTAGTAAAAATTACAGGAAATTTGTAAGCTTTGTGAAAACTTGCTAAATGCAAGTCACATGCTGCCCTAGATACAGCATATGGAGTGCTGGGTTTAAAGTCGAAGTTTTCTTTAATCCAACTATTTGTGCTCCCATACACTTCAGGCGTAGTAACATGTAAATATCTTTTTATAAAATCATAATGTCTTATTGAATCATGAAATTTTACCTGAGCAACAACATTTGTTCTATACCAATCTTCAGGTTTTTCCCAACTTTGTGCTACCATACCTAAAGCTGAAAAATTTACAATATAGCTAGGCATTTCAGCATTAATTATTTCAATCAATCTACTTAAATCCTTATTTAAATCGATTTGATAAAAGCTAAAGTTGGCTTTTTCTTTTTTTAACCATCTATAGGGTAGTAAAACATCTTCACTTTCAATAGACCTGCTAACACCTAAAACTTGATGCCCTTTTTTTAATAAAAAGCTTATGAAGTTTGCTCCAGAGAAAGAGTTAGAGCCAATAACTAAAAAAGATTTTTTATTCATCTGGGCTAGCCGAATATTCCGCTTTACCAATTACCATATCAACAACAGCTAACAGTAAAAACTGATGAATATTTTCTATATGATTATAGGCCATACTATTTACCCAAAAATTAATATCTCCAATCTTCCTTAGAGGGTTGTCATTATCCATTCCTGAAAAAGTAATTATTTTTGAAAAATTTCTTTTTCGCGCTTCATTACATCCATTGAGAATATTTTTTGATGAACCACTAGATGAAATGCCTATAAATACGTCACCCTCATCCCCATAAAATTCCACTGCTCTTTTAACCCATTCTTCATATCCATAATCATTAGAAAAACATGTAATTAAATCAGACTCATTAAAATTTATGCAACGAATTCCACCATTTTTTGTTAGGTCTACGCTAAAATGACTGGCTATAGCAGCGCTTCCTCCATTGCCAACAATAATTGATTTTTTTCCATGAATAGATGCATTGATAATAGAATCTTTAAATTCTAATAATTCTTTAACATAGTTTTCTGAAGATCTAACTAAAGAATTAAAATTATTAATATATTTTTTTAAAAATTCTTCCATAAATATTTCCTTTTGTATTACTTAAATAAAGTTTGAACAGTTTTAACCAAGTTGACTTTATTTAATCTATTGCCCGTACCAGTTGAGGCAACAGTTTCGGCCGCGGCAAGGTTTCCCAAAAATAATGTTATGTCTTTTGGGAAGCCCAATGCAAAACATAGTGCTGTAATTGAAAGTAAGGTATCACCTGCCCCAACTCGATCAACTACTTTATCTGCATAAGCAGGGCACATAAGTGATTTTCCATTCTTATAAACGAATGAGCCAGCATTACCTCTGGTTATTGTTATTACTTCTGATTTGATACGATCAGCTAATTTCATTGTTAAGTGTTCAACAGAATCATGTCTATTTCTATAATCATGCCTAAGCTCGCCTTCATGAACACAAACATAGTCTGCTTTTTTATATTTTGATATTGTATGATACCCCACATTGAATGAATTGAGCTGCGTATTAACTGCAAGATATTTAGAATGCTCTTCAAGAGTTCTGACTGTTTTAGGTGTAATTAAACCGTGTCCATAATCAACAACAATTGCAATATCATAATTTTTAAGATTTTTAACAAGAATCTTGTTTAGCTTTTTTTCCTCATCTTGATTCATTATGTCATCGTTTAGATCGTAAATACCAACCATTTTATTATTAGTGTAAGAATCTATGAAGCGAGTTTTTAATATTGTAGGGCTATTATGTTTCTGGATGGTTTCAAATTTTATATTTTGACTAAGATTATCATTAATAAAATCTATTTCACTATTTCTATCTCCAAGAAAACTCACAACTTTTCCATCTTTACAAAAATTTGATACATGATTTGCTACTGATAGGATACCACCTGCATATTTTTCAGAGCTAATTTTTTGATTTACAAGTATTGGCTCTTTTCCCGATTTACCAATACTTACACAAAAAACGTATTCATCTATAATTACTTCGCCGATCATCAATACTTTTAGTTTGTTTAGTTTTTCAACATAACTAACAATATCTTTGAAAGAATATTTTTGTTTAAGTTTTCTTATAAATTCTTTTTGACTATCTGAGAGATGAGGAATCCTTTGATTTATTAATTTAGATGAGCTAAAAGTAATATCTGAAGTAAAAGCTATACTACCATTGACAGATTCTATAGCATCTTTTTCAAGATCAATGTTTCCAGTTATATCATTTTTAGAGTCTTTATAGTCTGGTCCTTTAACATAAATATCAGGTTTAATAGTTTTAATTGTTTCTACTGCTGTTGGCCATTCATTTAGAGCAACGTAATCAACGACTTCTAACGCAGCAATCGCTTCTAAACGCAGCTTTTCGTTAAAAGCCGGCCTTCTAGGGCCTTTGTTTACAAAATTATCAGGAGTCAAAGTAACTACTAATATATCTCCAAAAGACTTAGCCTCTTCAAAATATTTTATATGACCTACGTGAAGTAAATCAAAAACGCCATGACATAATATTATTTTTTTGCCACTAGATTTTAATAAATTAATTTTATTAGCAATTTTTTCAAGTTTATTTATTTTATTTTGAGTCATATATAGAAATAATTTTTAATTAATCTTTTTAAATGAATATTATGCTTCGATAATATTTAATTTATTTTCTTTTTTCATTTTACTATAAAAACCTTTAGCAGTAATAAAATCATTTTGCTCATCAATATTTATAGAATAGTAATCTCTATTCATCTCAAAACCATAAGGTCTAGATCCCCAAAGTTGATTATTTTTAATTGTTTTTGAAGAAAAAACATATACAGCGCAATTTCTAATGTAAACCGGATTCTGATCTTGACGCCTAACACCATCTGGTTCATCTTCAATAACGCCTTTGATTTTTCCATCCTTATTAAGCTTTTTCATTCTGATTGGATGGTAATCACCAACTTCAATTAACGAAACAACACTGGTTGCATTTTTTGCTATAGCTAATTCTATACCTTTCAGTATGTGGCTAGGTAACCGAAAAGGACTTGGAGGTTCAAGCAAAACAATATAATCATATTTCTTAAAGTAATTTTTTTCTGCCCATACAAGAGCATGCCTAATAACATCCAATGACCTCGCTTTATCTGAAGCAAGATCCTTTGGTCTTAAAAACGGGGCAAAATTACCATGTTTATTCACAAGTTTCTGAATTTCTATCGAATCCGTTGAAACAACTATATCGTCTATAATACTAGTTTTCATTGCAACAAACAAAGATCTTTCAACGATTGTAAAGTTTCCGATTTTTAACAAATTTTTTTTTGGTATCCCTTTTGATCCACCGCGAGCAGGTATGATTGATAAAATATTCATAGCTTAAAGATAATCGTCAATTGTATAATTTCTTTCTGATGTTGCCCATTTTGGCTGAGTAACACCAATTTTAATTATTCGTTTAATTCCCTCCTCTAATGAGACTTTAGGTTCATAACCAATGATTTTTTTAGCTTTTTCAGTACTACAATATCTTTGATAGATTTCTCTAGATTCATCGCGGTCAGTATTTTTAAAAGAATTTCTTATTTGAATTTTAATTTCATTTTCTTTGTTACATATTTTTATTACAAGCTTTCCTAAGTCTTCCAAGGATATAAGGGAATTACTATTCCCAATATTCATGGTAAGGTTATTTGCATTATCTGAAATTAATGAATCAATAGTTCCACGTGCAGTATCTTCAGAAAAATTATAAGATCTCTCTTGTCTTCCATCTCCATAAATAATGGGAGGTTTTCCATGTACAACATTTCTAATAAACTTCGGTACTACAAACTGTGCAATTTGATAAGGACCATAAGTATTAAAATAACGAAGAATCGTATAATTAAGATTTTTATGTTCAGCGTTATAAGCTTTAACTAGCTCTTCGCCTGCAAGCTTGCTTACAGCGTAAACAGTTTTACCTTGAGTTATGTCTGCTTCTGAAATTGGATTTTTTAAAGGCTCTCCATACACCTCAGATGAAGAAGCAAAAACAATTTTCTTTACACCTGAATGAATGGCAGCATCTAAAACTTTTTTAGTTCCATTTATATTTATATCAAGGCATCTAAGGCTATTTATCTCCGTTCTTCTAACACCTAGATAGGCAGCTAAATGTATTATTCCATCACATCCTCTAATTGCCTCTCTTAAGCTAGAATCATCAAGGATTGAACCGTAAAAGATTTCAAGGTTTTTATCAATATTATCTTTTACTCTATCAATTTGCTCATACAAATCAAATAGGACGACTTTAATACCTCTTTTCAATAATTCATTGCAAACAGGCATTCCAATACAACCTGCACCTCCCGTAACTAGTATTTTTTTAAAATTAGACATTATATGTTATTCTTTTTTGTATTAAAGACTCATTTAAAGGTATTCTTTCAATTATATCTGTTATTCTTTTAGCTGATTTACCGTCACCATATGGATTGACAGCAGTGTTAACTTTTAAAATAAAGTCTTTATCATATAAAGATTTTTTAATCGCGGAAATTATCTCTTTTTCATTGTGGTTTACATCAATCACATTTTCTGCTCTCAGCCTTCCTTGTTGTCTACTTCCAATGTTTACTGCTGGCAAATTAAAACTTGGCGCTTCTCTAATTGCAGCAGATGAATTACCAACCATAACATCTGCACTTGCCATAAGGCTAAGAAAATCTGAACTAACCATATTTGGTATATGAATAAAGTTCTTTTCTTTTTTAACAGCTGAAATTATTTCTTTTCCTCCAGCATCTGTATTTGAGTAAAAAGCTATAATTTGACATTCAGGAAAATCTCTCAAAGCTCTTAATGTTTTATTAATTTGTTCATTTGAGTCGCCATATTCTGTTGTTACAGAATGTTGAGTAAAAATGATTAATGGTTTATCCTCAGAAAAATTATACTTAATTGAAAGTTCTTTTTTTGATTTTTTAGGAATTGAATTAATTATATCAATATAAGGACAACCAACCTGATATACTTTTTCAGGATCTTCTCCCATCATTATTATTCTATCAGCTGCATCTTTCGTTGCGGGAAAATGTATATGTGACATTTTAGTTACTGCATGCCTAATGCTTTCATCAATGGTTCCTGTAACTTCGCCGCCTTGAATATGTGCAATTGGAAAGTTCATTAAGCTAACTGCGACAGTCGACGCAAGAGTCTCCACTCTATCAACAGTGATTAATACCAAATCGGGTTTAAGCTGTTCAAGGGCATCCGCAATGCCACTTGTACAAGTTGCTGCAGCTTTTGCCATACCAACTGGAGAATTATAATTATCTTTAAACATTTGAACTTCTTTATCTATTTGAAAGCCATCATCAATAATCTCTTGAGCTGAATAACCATACTCTTTCAAAAGATGTGAACCGGTAACAATTAATTGAAGTTCAAAATTTTTACGTTTTTTTATTTCAAATAGTACACTTTTTACTCTAGGGTAGTCAGCTCTTGTGCCAGTAATACAAGCAATTTTTATTTTTTTCAAATCCATAATAAATAAATCTAAATGATAAAAAAACTATTTAATATCTTTAGGATGAAGGTGTGTATCAATCTTAATATTGTTTTTTGCTACTTTGCCTAATATTGAATTAAAATCTTCTGCAAATAAAGGACCAGTGCCAGGTCGCTTTACCCATAAATTATCTAAGGAAAATTCTTCTCCTTTGGAAATGTTTTTTATAGTAACAACTGAGGCAAATGCAAAATCTATTACTGGCTCTTCTTCACTTACCGGTCCTTTACTCCCTCCTCTTTCTTGCTTAATTATATTTGCGCCTATGACTAAATCTTTTGCAGCATTTGGATCCATAGAATTTATAATGTCAGGACCTTCTCTTTTCATGCTATCAGTATAATGTCTTTCTAAAATAGATGCTCCTAATGCAACTGCGCCTAAACATGCGTGATTTGTTTTTGTATGGTCAGATAATCCTATTACTGCATTTGGAAAAAATTCTTGCAATTCGGTCATTGCCCCTAGCCTAACTAGCTCTGGAGGAGTCGGATAAATATTTGTAGTGTGAAGCAAAGCGTATGGAATATTACTCTTTTCAATTATTGAAACAGATTTTTTAACTGATTCAATTGTATTCATACCAGTACTTAAAATTATAGGTTTTCCAAAAGTAGATATGTGTTCAATTAGAGGATAATTATTACATTCTCCTGAACCAATTTTGAAAGCAGGTACATCGAATTCTGCAAGACGATTAGCCGCAGCTCTTGAAAATGGGGTGCTAATAAAAATGACACCCTTATCTTCTACATATTTTTTTAATTTATACTCGTCATCTTCGCTTAATGAACAATCTTCCATTAATGCATAAATAGTCTTACCTATATATCCGATTTTTTCTTTATCAGCCTCATGACTCATCTCATCTTCAACAATATGTGTTTGATGTTTAATTACTTCTATTCCTGATTTTACAGCTGTATCAACCATTTTTTTTGCTACATCTAATGATCCTCCATGATTGATGCCTATTTCAGCTATGACAAGTGGATTAAAATCATACCCAACTTTTCTTCCTGATATTTCAATAAATGGGTTCATAATTGTTATCCTCTTAATATATTGTTATTTATAGTATATCGACCCCTAGTATCTATAATGTATTTAGCATGCTTAGATATAAAATCATAATTATAAACATCATGATCGGTTACTAAAATTACTAAATCGTTGTTTTCTAAATTTTCCCTGCTTAGATCAACACCTTTCATATCAAAATCATAGTTTCTAGTGGGTGTTATGTGAGGAATAAACGGATCATTATAACTCACTTTCACTTTTTTCTTTTGTAACAAATCAATAATTTTAAAAGCTGGTGTTTCTCTAGTATCATCAACATTTTTTTTATAAGATACACCAAGAATAAGAATTTTTGAATCCTCTAAATTTATTCCATTTTTCATTAAGAGGGTTTTTGTTTTGCTAATTACCCAATGTGGCATTTTGGTATTTATTTCTCCAGCTAATTCAATAAAACGTGTGTCGACTCCATATTGCTTAGCTTTCCAAGTAAGATAAAAAGGATCTATAGGAATACAATGTCCACCTAAACCAGGACCTGGATAATAAGGTGTAAATCCAAATGGCTTTGTTGAGGCCGCGTCAATTACCTCAAAAATATCAATATCCATTTTGTCAGCAACAACTTTTAACTCATTTACTAAACCAATATTTACCGCTCTATGTATATTTTCCATGATCTTTGTCATTTCAGCAACCCTAGTAGATGAAACAGATACGGTACTATCTACGACTTGCTCATAAAGTGATTTAGTAAGATCATGGCAATATTCGCTATATCCGCTAACTATTTTAGGAATATTTTTAGTTGAATATTCTTTATTACCAGGATCTTCTCTTTCTGGTGAATAACCTACAAAAAAATTATTTCCTATTTCAAAATTTTTATTAGGTATTTGAGTAATAAATGGCGCTATTTCTTCTTCAGTTGTTCCAGGATAAGTAGTGCTTTCTAAAACAAGTAGCTGATTATCTATTAGATGATCTTTTATATTATCAAGAGTGCTAAAAATAAAACTTAAATCAGGTTGGTTGTCAAAAGTAAGTGGAGTTGGAACACAAATAATAATTATATCAACTTGAGAAATTTGTGAAAAATTATTCGTGGCAATAAAATCACTACTCGAAAGGGTAGATATATCTTCAGATGGGATGTGCTGAATGTATGATTTACCGCTATTTATTTGATTAACTTTAAATTCGTCAATGTCAAAACCAATAACTTTATATTTTTCTTGCGAAAAACGAATTGCTAATGGCAAACCAACGTATCCTAAACCAATAATTCCAATTGTAGAATTTTTATTTACAATTTTAGATTTTTGTTTATTATAATTATTCATTTAGATGCGTTCTTTTCGTTTAGATGAAAAGAATAATGATATAGCTAAAATTAGAAGGGAAATATACAAAACATTTAAGAACAAAATATCACGCGAATATCTATTAAAGTACACAGGGTTGCTTGATTCATATCCCAAATAATATGGTAAAAAGTATATTAATAAAACGGTGATTGATCCAGTAACTCTTCTATCTGAAGAAATTTCTTTTGTTTTTTTCTTAAAATAATATTTTACTCTTCTTAGTTTTTTACGTTCTTCAATATCATTATTGTGAAAATATGCACGAATGAAAGAAAGAGAAATTCCGATTCCGATTCCAAACATTAAAGCTAAAATCAATGGAGTTTTAATATTTTTATTTGATGGAGAAATAGCTATTTGAGGCTCATCTAGTACTTGAAAAATAGATGTTTCTTGAATCTCCTCAATTTTTGCAAGCTCAAGCTGCTGCTTCAAAGTTAAGTAAATTCCCTTTTGTACCTCAACATCTCGCTCATACCTTTCTTCTTCTAATTGAAGAGCTGGTGAAGAGATTTGTCTATTACGCTCATTAAAATCTTTTAATATCTTTTCAGATCTTTTTAGATCTTTTTCAACAGAAGATATCCTATCTTCAATAAAAGTAATTTTCTCATTAACTTTTTGTGTTTTGTAATAACGACTTAATGCTTCAAGCTCAGTTAATACAACATCTGCTAGGTCTTTAGCAAATATAGGATCTGATGCTCTTACCTCAATTATGCTAACAGGAGATTTAATATCTTTGATAAAACTAAGATATTCTGAATTTAATATTGCGGTTGCTTGTGTGATGAGAGTATCTCTACCATATTTTGGTTCATCTTCTCCATGTGTCAATATTCTGAGTAGGGATAATTTTTTACCATATTGCTCTATGAAAAATTCTTTTTCTAAAACCTTCTCTGAAAAAGTTCTACTATTGAGTAGTTCTGGATACAGCGAGGGGCTTGATAGGTCAAAAGAACTTTCCATTGGAACATTGACACCAAATTGAGAGGCAAGCCCTGCTAACCCTCCCATACTATCTCTTTTTTCATCAGGTATTAAAATTGATGCCTGGCTCAAATATATTGGACTTTGAAAAAATTGCAGGTAATTATACGTTGCAAATAAACAAAGGAAGGTTGACATTATTATTATCTTTAACTGTTCTGCTAAAATTAAAAGAACACTAGAAATTTCAAATGCATTTGAATTTATATTAGGTGTTTGAGATACAGCCGAAATAAACATTTTAGAATCATCTTTAGCATTAATTACATTATTGTAGTTTGCTAATACATGGTGTGGAACTTGATCTCTGGCCTTCCAGTTTGAAACAGCTTGTGGGGTAGTATCAAGATATCTAGCTATGTCGGCTAGACTCTTGACGCCTAAATCATTCATTTTATTTTCAAATTCTGAAAACTTCATACCAAAAAATCTAAAATTTTAATTTAATTAGTGCTTAGTTGTTGCGAAAGAACCAAAACTGTCACTGTAGTAGAAATTATCGAAAGTGTACTTGTTGCTAATTCCATGTAATTAATTTTATCTTCATTTTTTTTCTGATTAACAATGATTGTGGCACCATCTCTAATCCTTGGATTATTTAACAATTTTTTAGGTTTAATTACTCCATTTGCATAAATAACAATTACGTTATTTTTATCTCCATCATTAGTTGGTCCTCCAGCACTATCTACATAATACCTTAATGGCTTACCTTTTTGAAATTCGATCAATCCGGGGTTATAAACTTCTCCTGAAACATTAATTGTTCCTGGAGATCTTTTGATTACAATGCTATCACCGGGCATTATGATTACATCATCATTTTGCCATGCTACTCTTATCCATTCTGAATTACTTTTTTCTTTTTCTTTTTCTTCATTTACATAATCTTGGAGCTTAAAAATTTTATTTTTTTCTTTTTCTTCAATGTTAAATTTTGATATGTAGTTTTTATCTCTATATATACTTATTCCATCTTTAAGTGCATTTTTTGTCAATCCACCGGATCTTGATATAATTGATTTAAGTGATTCACGATCAGATAGCAGTGGGTAGGATCCTGGAATAGTAACCTCACCAGATATATTTATATTCTGCTTTTTGAAATAATTATAATTAGACCTGACAACAAACCTATCCAGGTTATGAAGTTTTATTTGACCTGGCCCATCGTCTTTGTAGATATTATTTAAATTTACCTTTACTATTTTTTCAAATTTAGTATCTGGGTCTCTTCTTACAATTTCTGCAGATTCCATGAATATTGATTTTATATACGTTGAATCATTTAGGCCTCCCCCCAATTCAACTAAATCTATCAACTTCATACCATTATAATAATTATAAAAGCCAGGCCTTTTAACTTGGCCAATAATTTCTACTTTACTAATTGTAGGCAATATGCTTAGAGGCATTATTACATCACCATTTTCAACTTTTTCTTTTTTATTCATAGAATAATTAACGTAGATATTTTGTGTTGTTTTACCTGAAAACTTATTTTTGTTAATCGGAACTACTCTCTGAATCGAAATCACTGAAGATGCAGTGTGCTTTAATCCTCCTGCATAATCAACTAATTGACCTATATTATCATCAATTTTAGCCTCGTAATAACCTGGCCTCATAATACTAGAGTCAATAGTAATCGTAGATAATCTATTTGGTATAATGATAATATCTTTATCGCGAAGCTGAGCCTTACTTGATAGCTCACCACTTGTAAGAAAATCATAAAAGTCAACTCTTTCAACAATTTTATTATTTCGCTTAATTAGAATGTTCCTTAGAGAGCCTGTTGTATCAACTCCACCTGCTTGAATTAAACCATTAACTACATCAGAAAAGGGATGTATTGGATGAATGCCTGGATAGTTGACATTCCCGACAAAGGATACATTTATAGAGCGCAATCTCCCGATAGAAAGATTGAGGTATGTTGAAGGTCGAGGCTTGTTTAATGTAGAGTATACCCTGCTAAACTGATTTCTAAGATAAAGATTTGCATTCTCAATAGTTTTACCCATTAAATTTAAAATACCAACTTTTTCATCGTAAATATTTCCATCTCTATCTATAATATATTTATTTCTAAGTTGTGTTTCTCCCCAAAGAGATAAAACCAACTCATCTCCTGGTCCTAATAAATAATTGGGCGGTGTTGGTAAATTCTCCCAAAATGGTATTGTGTCACGTTTTGTAAAAAAATCATATCCAAAGTGTTTCAATCCTTGATCTGTTGAGTCTTCCGGTGATTGGTATTGATATGGAAATATATTTGTTCTAAATGGTGTCTGAATATTTGAACTTCCATCTTCAAGGTTTTGGTTTGATAGACTAGCCTGATTTTGATTTTTTTGTAATTTTTCATATTCAGATTTCATTTTTTGTAAATCTTGGAGAGATTGACCAAATACAGGTTGTAAAAGATTGAAAAAAGAAATAACGCAAATAAATTGGATATTTTTATACATTATAATACTCCTTATACCATGATACTAACTTGGGAATTCCATCTTTTATGTCCGTAGAAGGATTATAAGCTATTTTTTTTATTGTGTGGCTAATATCTGCGAATGTAGAAACCATATCGCCATCTTGTAGAGATTTAAATTTTATTTTAGCTTTTTTTCCTAATTCATTTTCTATTATGTTTATCATATCCATTAAATTTTCACTTTTATTATTACCAAGATTAAAAATTTCATATTTATAATTTTTATCTATTGCAGACATGGTTCCTGAGATAATATCATCTATATAAGTAAAATCACGCCACATATTGCCATTATTAAATACAGATATATACTTATCCTGAATTATTTTTTTTATAAAAATATACATTCCCATATCAGGTCTATACCATGGTCCATAAACAGTAAAAAATCTTAAGCCGGTAGTATGAAGACCATACACATGGGAATAAGAATGAGCTATCAACTCATTTGACCTTTTTGTGGCTCCATATAAAGAAAGAGGTGTGTTTGCTTTATCTTTTATATTAAATGGAATTTTTTCATTGCCACCATAAATAGAAGAGCTAGAAGCATAAATTAATCCCTTAACTTTAAATTCTTTGCATAATTCAATTACATTTACAAAACCAACTAAGTTAGAGTTTATATATTCAAAAGGATTGATTAAACTATATCTTACACCTGGCTGAGCTGCAAGATTTACTACTTTATCAAAGTTGAACTTTTTGAAAAGGTTTTTTAATGAATTAAAATCGCATATATCAAGCTCTTTAAATTCAAAACTATTGAAAGATTTCAGTTCGCCTAACCTATCTTTTTTTAATTTTGTATCATAGTATGATGAAAAGTTATCTATACCAAAAACTTGATTATTTTTTTTTAGCAGTTCTTTAGATAAATGATAGCCTATAAAGCCAGCAGCGCCAGTTACAAGTAGCTTCAAAGTGTTTTCCTCAGATTATACACAAAATATTACAAAATTATACACAAAATATAAATAATTTATTTTGAATTATAAATATTAAATTTATAATATTATCTAAAAACTATTTATATTTTAAATAAAATTGAAATAATTGATGGTATTAAAAAATACAATTAAATAATTTGACATATGAAAAAAATACTTGTTACGGGGGGATGTGGGTTTATTGGAACAAATTTCATAATAGATCAACTACATAGCACGCACAATGATATTCTTAATGTTGATAAGCTAACTTATTCGGCAAACAAAACAAATCTTAACCAAATTGATGATTTAACAAAATATAGCTTTGTAGAAGGCGATATAAAGGATTTTAGCGTTATTCAATCTGCTCTCAATGAGTTTAAGCCTAATATCCTAATTAATTTTGCTGCTGAAACTCACGTTGACAGATCTATTGATTCTCCTGATGATTTTATTGAAACAAATATTATTGGTACATTAAATCTTTTAAAAAATTCTTTAGAATACTCAAGCGTTCATAAAAAATTTAAATTTATTCAAGTAAGCACTGATGAAGTATATGGTTCACTCGAATTAAAAATTGATCCATTTAATGAAAATAGTCCATATAAGCCCAACTCACCATACTCTGCCTCTAAAGCAAGCTCAGATCATTTAGTCCGAGCATGGAATAAAACATACGGTCTTCCTACAATTATATCTAATTGCTCAAATAATTATGGGCCTTATCAGTTTCCTGAAAAGCTGATACCTCTAATAATAGCTAACTGTATCGATGAAAAACCACTACCTATTTATGGAAATGGTGAAAATATAAGAGATTGGATATTTGTTAAAGATCATTGTTCAGCCCTTAAGTTAATTATTGAAGAGGGACAGATTGGTTCCCAGTATTTAATCGGTGGTAATAATGAAATATCAAATATAAATATTGTAAAAAAAATATGTTCTATTCTTGATCTTATTAAACCACGCAGAAACAAAAAATCTTATAAAGAATTAATTACATTTGTCGAAGATAGGCCGGGTCATGACTTTAGATATGCAATTGATTCTTCGAAAATTCATAAAGAATTAAAATGGGAAGCAAAAGAATCTTTCAGTCTAAGGCTTGAACAAACTATCAAGTGGTATGTCGATAATGAAACATGGTGGAGAAAAATACAAGAAAAAAAATATAAGCAAGAGAGATTAGGCCTTAAAAAATAAGATTGTGTTATTTTATTTATGAAACTGATACTACTCAGACACGGTGAAAGCAAATGGAACCTAGAAAACAGATTTACTGGATGGACAGATGTAGATTTAACAGAAAATGGTAAAAGTGAAGCTAGGAAAGCTGGTTATTTATTAAAAAAAGAGGGTTTTAAAATAAGTAAAGTATATGTGTCCTTCCTCAAGCGTGCAATTAATACTAGTAAAATATGTCTTAAGCATCTTAATTACGATAACTCTAACGTTGTTTCTGATTGGAGATTGAATGAGCGGCATTATGGGGATCTTCAGGGATTAAATAAGTCCGAAACAGCAAATAAATTTGGGAATGATCAAGTTTTAATTTGGAGGCGAAGCTATGATACTCCACCGCCACAATTATCAAAAAACGATAAACGACATCCGATTTATGACTCACTTTACAAAGACATAAATAGAAATCTTCTTCCTGGTTCTGAATCTTTAAAAGACACCCTTGAAAGGGTTAAACCATTGTGGTTAAATCAAATTTTACCAACACTTAAAAAGGATAATAACGTATTAATAGTTGCTCATGGAAATTCTCTTAGGGCAATTGTAAAAATGTTAAAAAATTTATCAAGTGATGATGTTTTAAACCTAAATATTCCTACAGGTTCGCCATATGTATTTACATTTAATAAAAAATTTGATTTAATCAGCGATAAATATTTAAAAAACGAAGATGAAATTTCTATAAAAGCAAGGCTGGCTGAAGATCGGGCAACCAATAAACGTTAAATAATCTTTTCTAAGGAATTTAAAACTCTATCTTGTTCAATTTCATTTAAGTATGGATGCATAGGTACTGATAGGATTTTCTTTGAAATTTTCTCAGAAACAGTCAAATCATATTCTTCATCGAAATATTCAGCATAACCAGTTTGAAGATGTACAGGTATTTTATAATAGACCATTGATGGAATACCATCTTCCTTTAATTTCTCAATTATGCTAGACCTATTCGATCCTTTTGGTAGAACAATAGAATACTGCGCCCATGATGAATAATATTTCTCGGGAACATGAGGAGAGATAAACATTTTGTTTATATTTTGTGTATAATAATCTGCAGCTTTATTTCGCATTTTTAACTCCGCGTCAAAAATTTCTATCTTTTCTAACAAAATTGCAGCCTGAAGAGTATCTAGTCTTCCATTAATACCCAATCTTACATTTTCATATTTATCATTACCTCCCCCATGCACACGTATAGATCTCATTTTATAAGCCAATTCATCATCATTTGTAAAGATCGCACCCCCATCACCATAACAACCAAGAGGCTTTGCGGGGAAAAAAGAAGTTCCAGCAACATCACCAAAAGATCCTGCTTTTTTTTCATTAATATTTCCACCAAAGCCCTGAGCAGCGTCCTCAATTACCTTTAAATCATTATCTTTTGCAAATTTTTCTATTAGTCTATATCTAGCTGGCAAACCAAATAGATCAACTGGCATTATTGCTTTTGGTTTAAGATTCTTTGATATTGCTAAATCATATGCTTTTTGTAATTGTTCTGGATTAATATTAAAAGTTTTATCGTAAATATCACAAAAAATGGGTGTTGCACCCACTAACGCGATGACTTCAACAGTAGCTATGTAAGTAAATGGAGTTGTGATAACCGCATCTCCTGGACCTATTCCCATTGCCATTAAGGGGATTAGAAGAGCATCAGTTCCAGAAGAGCATGTGATGCAATGTTTAACATCTACATAATCAGCTAGTTTCTCTTCAAGCTCGTCTACTTCAGGCCCCATTATATACTGACCGTGATCAAGAACATTCTTTATTCTTTGATCAATTTTCTTTCTAATAAGTTTTTGCTGAGATTTTAAGTCAATAAATTGCATTTTATATAATTTGATTCTCTAAAATTAAACAATAAATTTTAATATCAATTAATAAGAAAAAAAATAAATGGAAC
>MDTG01425912.1_pt1 | contig 37767 bp, 30 predicted proteins | sample 811421 | NCBI WGS metagenome assembly MDTG01 (sample SAMN05326645, study PRJNA326480) | marine metagenome | isolation source: seawater | place: Pacific Ocean: South East | collected 2011
CCCACCCGACGTGCAGGGGCTGGATGCGGTCTGTCGGAGCCTGTCGATCTGGGCTATATTCGTCGCATCCCATGACCAACAGCCCCCAGCCAGCCACGAATGAACGGTACTTGATCGATCTTGAAGGGATCGACATGGACAAGACGTGGGCGGGGCCCGAGGACATCGAGGCGGTCAACCCCCACCGAGGGGAGATGCGGCACCTCGATCGCGTGATCTGGTGGAACGAGGACCGGACCGAGGCGGTCGGGATCAAGGACGTCGGCGACGACGAGTTCTGGGTCACCGGCCACATACCCGGACGCCCCCTCTTCCCGGGGGTGCTGCAGATCGAGGCCGGTGCGCAGCTCTCGAGCTTCGTGCTCGCGGAGCGCTTCGCCGACGCCCCGTTCGTCGGGTTCACGCGGGTGACCGACTGCTCCTTCCGAGGGCAGGTGGTCCCCGGCGACGAGATGATCCTGTTCACCAAGGAAGTCAAGGTGAACCGCCGGCGGTTCATCACCGACATCCAGGGGATCGTGAACGACAAGATCGTCTTCGAGGCGCGGATCACCGGGATGGCCTTCTAGCCGGGGATCCGCATGGCACGTTCACTGCTTGCGTTCGAACCCATCCTGAAGCAGCGGGCGTGGGGTGGCGACCGGCTCGCGGCGTTCGGCAAGCGGGTTCCCGCGGGCCAGCGGATCGGCGAGTCGTGGGAGGTCGCGGACCTGCCCGGCGCGGACAACCCGGAGTGCTCGGTGGTCGCGGAAGGACCCGATGCGGGCCGCAGCCTTCGCTCGCTGATCGAGGAGGACCCGACCTCCATCCTGGGGCGGGCCGAGCCCGGACCCGATGGTGGGTTCCCGTTGTTGATCAAGCTGCTCGACGCGAGGGAGAACCTCTCCGTCCAGCTGCACCCCTCGGCGGAGTACGCCGCGAACCACGAGGATTCCTTCCTGAAGACCGAGGCCTGGGTGGTGCTGGAGGCGGATCCGGGCAGCCGGGCCTACGTGGGGCTGGATCCGGGGCTGGACCGCGAGGGATTCGACCGGGCGATCGAATCCGGGGCCTTCATGGGGGTGATGACCGAGCATTCGCTCGAGCCCGGTGACTGCCTCTTCCTCGAGAGCGGGCTCTGCCACGCGCTGGGGGCGGGCACCGTGGTCGCCGAGGTGCAGACTCCATCGGACACCACCTTCCGGGTGTGGGACTGGAACCGGAACGACCCGGAGCGGGTGCTCCACCTCGAGCAGGCCCGCGAGTCGATCCGCCTCGGCGAGGCGCAGCGCACCGACTGGCCGGTCATGACCCGCCGGGCCGATGCACGCGGCACCGAGTCGGGGGGGGTGCGTCGAAGGCGCCTGGTCGAGTGCGACAGGTTCCTCATCGAGCAGCTGGATTCCGGGGGGGACCCCGGCGCGTGCTCGGAATTCACCTTTCCCGGCAACGGGATGCCGCACGTCTTCCTCTGCTCCTCGGGGGAGGGCACCGTGGTCGATCCGGACGGCAACGTCATGCGTTTTTATCCGGGGCGGACGATAGTGATGCCGGCTGCGCTGCAGGAAGTCACCTTCAGGATGCGGGTCCTCGATAATGCCAGGTGGAGCCTCCTCCACGCGATGCCCCCGGACCCCCTGTCGAGCGTGCGGGCCGGCTGACTATCTCCGGTTAAATTCGAGCAAATGGAGTGTGTTGCCGAAAAAGGGGGTTCTACTCGTAGAAGGAACACCATGGACACCCACGGCATCCATCCCGGTCTCGCCGCGAGCTACGAACCGCTCCCCCGACGTGCCTCGTCGACCGACGATGGCCTGGCGGTGGCCTTCTCCCGGGTGGTGGCGGATCGCGCCACGGACGGGTCGACCTCGAGGATGCGCGCGCTGGTGGCGGGCAACGTGGCCAGCGGGATCAACCGGGGAGCGGGCTTCGACACCCCCCCGCCGCGCGCGAACCCCGCGGGGAACCTCCAGCTCTACCGGAGTCCCGCGGCTCGCATGGAGGCCGCGACGATGGTCGAGGTCGGGCGGATCCTCGACACCACCGCCTGATCCCCGGCCTCCGGTTCCGGGGGGCCCTCGTTTTCGAATCTCTCGAAACCGTCCTGCCGACCGTGTGGCGCGGTGGGTGCCCGAGCACTATCCTGTTGCTCCCAGCGCGGTCCCGTCGTGCCGCGTCGAACCCAGTTGCAGGACGGAAGACCGAACCATGGCAAGTACCGGAACCATCGCGCAGGTCATCGGATCAACCTTCGATGCCCAGTTCCCCGAATCCGATCTCCCCGAAATCTACAACGCGGTGAACGTCGAGTTCAAGAGCGGTGGCGAGACCCAGACCATGGTCGGCGAGGTCGCCAAGCACCTCGGCGGCGGACTGGTGCGATGCATCGCACTCGCGTCGACCGACGGGGTGCGGCGCGGGGACACCTGCACCGACACCGGGAACAGCGTCACGGTGCCGGTGGGCGAAGGGGTGCTCGGTCGCGTCTTCAACCTGCTGGGCGAGGCCGTGGACCAGAAGGGCGAGGTCGAGTTCGACAAGCGGGCGCCGATCCACCGCGACCCCCCCGACTACGTCGACCTCAACCCCAAGACCGAGATCCTCCAGACCGGCATCAAGGTGGTCGACCTGCTCTGCCCGTTCGTCCGCGGCGGCAAGATCGGGCTGTTCGGCGGCGCCGGCGTGGGCAAGACGGTCGTGATCCAGGAGATGATCGCGCGTGTGGCGAGGAACTTCGGCGGCTACTCCGTCTTCTGCGGGGTGGGCGAGCGCACCCGCGAGGGGAACGACCTCTGGCGGGAGATGGCCGAGGCCGAGTACACCGACGGCGAAGGCAACACCGCGCACGTCCTGGACAAGGTCGCGATGGTCTTCGGTCAGATGAACGAACCCCCCGGTGCCCGACTCCGGGTCGGCCTCTCGGGCCTGAGCATGGCCGAGGAGTTCCGGGACGCCTCCGGCAAGGAGACCCTGATCTTCATCGACAACGTGTTCCGCTTCACCCAGGCCGGTTCCGAAGTCTCCGCGCTGCTGGGACGAATGCCCAGCGCGGTGGGGTACCAGCCCAACCTGGCGACCGAGATGGGTGCCATGCAGGAGCGGATCACCTCCACCGCCAAGGGCGCGATCACCTCGGTGCAGGCGATCTACGTCCCGGCCGACGACCTCACGGACCCGGCACCCGCGACCACCTTCGCCCACCTCGACGCGTTCGTGGTCCTCGAGCGGGGGATCGCGGAGAAGGGCATCTACCCCGCGGTGGACCCCCTCGCGTCGACCTCCCGGATCCTCGACCCCCAGGTGATCGGCGAGCACCACTACGGGGTGGCGCGTCGCACGCAGACCATCCTCCAGCGGTACAAGGACCTCCAGGACATCATCGCGATCCTCGGCGTCGACGAGCTCTCCGAGGAGGACAAGCTCACCGTCTCCCGTGCCAGGAAGATCGAACGATTCCTCTCCCAGCCGTTCTACGTCGGCGAGGTCTTCACCGGCATCCCCGGGATCACCACGCCGCTCGAGGACACGATCGACTCCTTCGAGCGACTGTGCAACGGTGAGGGCGACGACCTGCCCGAATCCGCGTTCATGTACGTGGGTTCGCTGGACGAGGCCCGGGAGAAGGCCCAGAAGATGGCGGCCGAGGCCTCCTGACCGCATCCGACGGCGGATCCGTCCCTCACCGACTGCGCGACGGCACCCCGGGCTGGATGGGATCCTGCATCCTGAGGAGCTGTTCCCTGGCCCGGACCTCCGCCTCGAGGTCGGCGGCCTGCACGCGCACCACCCGCCCGTCCTCGTCGAAGAAGACCGACCAGACCAACTCGCTCGGGAGATCCGGGTAGAGCAGTCCGGTGGCCATCGAGCTGGCCGTGTCGCCGTACTGCCAGCGTTCGAGACGAATGACCGAGCCATCCGCGGCGGTGACCTGCTCGAAGGTGGAGGAAGGTCGACCCATGAGCTCCCGGACCTCGGCCCGGGTCTGCCCGGGCCGCACGTCGTCGAACCCGGGCTGGGAAACCGAGCGGCAGCCGCCACCGGGGAGGACGAGGGTCGCGAGCAGGGCGATCGATCCCGAGAACCGGACGAGGTGTCGAACCATGCCGCGAGGATAGCCGCATTCGAAAAACGAGGGCGCCTCCGTGGAGGCGCCCTCGGCCGGGTTCGGGGTGGGACGGGGGGATGAAGGGTCAGTCCCAGGCCCCGAGCAGGCGTGCCAGGTCCGCGCCGTCGACGGTCCCGTTGCCGTCGAAGTCCGCGTCACCCGGCTGCCCCCAGGAGGCGAGCAGCAGCGCCAGGTCCGCACCGTCGATGGCGCCGTCGCCATTGAGGTCCTCGGCCGCCGCGGAGCTGGAGCCCTGGTCGACCGCGATGGTCTGCACCGCATCCATGCCGTTGCGATCGTCGACCCAGGCACGGAGGGTGAGCTCCTGCGCGTCGCCGACGTCGAGTCCGGCGGGGATCTGCAGGCGGCCGTCCGTCCCGCTCATCCCGGTGAAGATCGGGCCCTGGGGGCCGCTGAGGGTCACGATCGCCTCGGGGATGACCTGGTTGCCGTCACCGAACACCAGGATGTCGATGGGCAGCTCGGGCTGGAAGATCTGGAAGCTGTCCAGCAGCAGACGGAGCTGGAAGGGCGCCCGGTTGTACACCCGCATCTCGGGATCACCGAAGACGGAGTACACCTGCTGGTTCCAGCGCGACCACTGGTCGCCGTGCGTGGCGGCCGCGGCATTCAGGGCGGACATCGTGGTGGCCGCGACCGAATGGAGGCTGTTCGACTGGAGGTAGATCCAGGTGTATTCGGCGAAGGTGTTGTTCTGCCAGCGATACGAGGGGTGCATGGCGCCGACGCTCGAACTGGCACCCGCCTCGTAGTACATCCACTCGCGACCGATCGCATCGGCGTTGGTCTGGATGCCGTGGTTGCTGCAGGAGACGCTGAAGACCACGGGGCTGTAGGTGGTGTTGGCGAGGGTGCCGAGATCGGTGTCGTTCACCGCGTTGCCATCGAAGTCCCAGGGCGACCAGGAGTTGGTCGACCCGTGACCGCGGTACATCACCACCCCGACGTGCTTGTCGTCGATGTCCGACATCACGAGGTTGTCGCGACCATCGGCGGTGTCGCCGCCCCGGTCGATGAAGTTCCGGGGACGCTGGTAGAGGTGGTCCTGGGCCATGATGGCGTCGATGCAGTCGAGGTACGCATCGGCCTCGCCGGGATGGGCTGCGAGCGTGGCGGTCTGGTAGAAGTCGATGTCGAAGAACGTCTTGGTCTGGTACTCGACGCTCTTCCTCACCATGGTCTCGCACTCCGAGGCGGTCATCGCGGGCAAGCGTCCGATCCAGAGGCTCGGGCAGAACTCGCTGTGGAGGAACGAGTAGCGCATGTCGGACTGGCCGAAGAAGCCGCTGTCGTTCGTGACGGAGGTCTGACGGTGCGGGATCCGCGAGGTGTCACCGACCAGGAGCACGTAGTGTTCCGCGGCGGATTCCCCGTCGGCGTACCAGTCGGAGATCGCCTCGAAGAAGTCCTCGGAATCGGCGCCGCCCAGCGATTCGATCTCGATGCGCTGCACGCTGTAGCCGCGCTGGCGCTTGAGAGTGATCAGGTCACGGAGCTGGTCGTGCCAGGCCTTGGGATGAATCACCAGGTAGCGACCCCGCCAGCCGATGGGCGCGATCTCGAGGATGCGCTTCTCGATGAGCCAGTCGTAGTTCGGGAGGAACTGCTGGAGCGAACGGGCCCAGGACCGCGAGATCTCGATCGGACTGGAGTCGGCCGACCGGTAGGTCAGGTCGAACTCGATCTCACGGGCCACCAGAAGCTGGTTCAGGCCGGGGTCGTACTTGAACATCTGGAGGTCGGTGCTGGCGTAGGGCACCCGGCCGAAGTTCCGGTCGGGACCCGCGTCGGCCTGGCCGGCACCCTCGGGCCAGGCACCCTGGTGGCCCTGGTAGAAGGACTGGTCGATGATGAACTGGCGAGGCGGGCCGTCGCCGCCCTCGGGCTCGAGGTCGGCGCCCTGGAAGGGTATGACCCGCGCGTTGTCGAACTTGGCGAAGAGCCGCATGTCGGGTGCGACCAGCTTGACTTCCGAGACGATGCCGGGAAGCCCGATGGCCCCGCTGACCACGGGAAGCTGGGGGCGGCCGACCTCGTCGGTCACCCCCATGCCCGGGACGCGGAACTCGAGGAAGCTGCGATCGACTTCGCTGTCGCTGCTCCGGTTGGGCTTGACCCAGAATCCGTGGACCTGGGCGAGTACCCGCATCGATTCGTCACCGCCCTGCGAGGAGGGCTGGACGCTGAAGGTGGGCATCGCTCCCACGTTCTGGCGACCGTGTTCGTCGAGCGGGATCCAGGTGGGGTAATGGGGCATGGCCGAGGGATTCGGGAAGTAGGGATCCCCCGGGGACCAGTTGTCCCCCCCCTGGAGGAAGGGGGTGGCGGCGAGGATGAGGCATGTGAGCGAAATGGGCATGAGGTTTCTCCTTGAGAGGACGGTTCGAGCACGGACCGGCGCCCGCGACTCGGGTTTCAGCGGGTTTCCGGGGAGGGAGGGCGGATCTCTCAGGAAAAAGCGCGGAATTCCCGGGACGCGAGGGATTCCGGGGAACGGGATCGGGAATCGGGGGCCCGGACTATCATGAGGCGATGAGCACCACCGAGACCATGACGGACACCGAGGCGACCATCGGGCGGCTGATCGAGCGACACGGGGAGGCCCAGCGGGCGAGGATCGAATCCGGGGTCGCGAGGTGCGCCGCGATCTGGCGGGCCCCGGACGGGGAGGCGGAGGCGTTCGAGTCCTTCTGCCTCGATCACTTCATCGCCGGCGAGGAGGAGCTCGCCCGCCTGGTCGAACGACTGGAGACCGCGATCGCGCAGGTCCGGGGGCACCTCTACGAGATGCGCAGGAACCTCCGGCGATGGGCGGACCTGCGAGGGGACGAGATGGCGCACGTCGACGAGCTGCTGGCCACCTTCGATCCCGCTCCGGACCTGTCCGAACAGGTGTATGTCCAGAAGCTCGCGCACCTCGCACTGCTCAACCTCGACCGGCCGGACCTGGGGACGATGCTCGAGCTCGGCGAGGGCTGGACGACCGACCAGTGGGCGCGGACCCGGATCTCGAAGCATTTCGGGGCCCGGGTTCCGAAGGAGATCTCGGACCTCGCCCGCGAGCTCGGATTCAAGGCCTCGCACTGGGTCTCCAACTTCCACGTTCCGGTGGGGACCATGGTGGACTCGACCGGGAGACGATGGTTCGAGACGGACCGCCGGCTCGTCGCGCACTGGCTGATCCGGGAGGAGCTCAAGGGCGGCTACAACGAGCCCGACGGACTGCACAAGCAGCGGGCGCTGGCCTGGGTGCTGGGCCGGCACATCGACGGCACCATCCCGAGGTCGGTGATGAACGAGGACGGGGACGGCGACTGGGATCCCGAGCGCAACACCGTCGGCGGGTCCCCGGCCGGGGAACTGGTGGGCCTGGAGCGCTACGAGCACTGGATGATGCAGGTCGAGGTGGCCAGGGCCCTGGACCCCCACCACCCCGAGCATCCCACCGCGATCGCCCGGAAGTGCGAGCTCCAGAGGGAGATCCCCGAGCAGGAGGTCGAGGGGATGCTGGTCGAGCTGCTCTCGGCGGACGTCCGGGGAGGGCTTGCGGGGATGATGCGGGAGCGGCTGGGCCGGCCGCTGGAGTCGCACGACATCTACTTCGAGGACCTGTTCGAGCAGCGCAAGTCCTCGGAACTGGACGAGCTGGTGCGGGCGAGGTTCGAGGACGAGAAGGCCTTCGAGCGGATGCTGCCCCAGGTGCTCTCCGAACTCGGGTTCGATGGGGAGCAGTCCGAATTCCTCGGGACCAGGGTCCGCGTGGAGATCGGCAAGGGGGCGGGACACGCCATGAGGCCGATGCTCCACCAGTACGACGCGTGGCTCAGGACCAGTCGGCTGAAGGACCAGCTGGGCTGGGACGGGTTCGACACCGCGATGCACGAGCTCGGGCACAACCTCGAACAGCTCTGTTCCTGCTACTACGCCCCGCGACCGATCCTGGAGGGGGTGCCGAACACCGCCTGCACCGAGGCGTTCGCGTTCCTCTACCAGTCGCTCGCCAAGCGGGTGCTCGGGATCGAGGACGACGCGGAGGCTGAACGATCGTTCCAGGAGACCACCCTGTCGACCATGCTGATGGCCTGCCAGATCGCGGGCCCCTCCCTCATGGAGCTGCGCACCTGGCGGTGGCTGTACGCGACCCCGGAAGCGTCGGCGGAGGACCTCCGCCGGACGGTCCTGCGGATCTCGAAGGAGGTGTGGGAGGAATTCTTCGAGGAGCACTTCGGCCCCGATCCGTACCACATCCTCGGTGCCTACCAGCACATGGTCGCGCACCCCCTGTACCTGCCGGACTACGCGATCGGACAGATGATCAGCCACCAGATCCGGGCCCACGTGCGGACCCGGGACGTGGCCGGGGAGACCAGGCGGATCTGTTCCATAGGACGGCTGACTCCCCACGCCTGGATGCAGCAGGCGGTGGGCGGGACGCTGTCCGCGCGACCGCTCATCGAGGACAGCAGGGCCGCGCTCGACGCGATCTCGTAGAGGATTCGGGGTCGGGCCGGGGGGAGGACTCGGGCGTGGTCAGGCCGAGAAGCTCGATCCGCAGCCGCAGGAGCTCGTGGCGTTGGGGTTGTTGAACACGAAGCCCCGTCCCATGAGCTCGTCCTTGAAGTCGATCGAGGTCCCGTTGAGGTAGAGGTAGGACTTGGGGTCGCAGATGACCCGGATCGAGACCTGTGACTCGTCCCCGTCGTTCTTCAGGGTGTAGTCGTAGTTCCACATCTCGTCGGAGTCCTTGGAGACCTCGGTGAGGTCGAGGAGGTAGGAGAACCCGCTGCAGCCACCGCCCTTGACGCCTACCCGGAGGCAGATCTTGTCCGCATCGAGGTCCTGCTGGCTGATGATGGAGGTGATTTCCCGGGCTGCGGTCTCGGTGACGGTGACTGGCATCGGTGGTACTCCTGGGTCGGGGTCAGTGGGTGTGCTCGCCGGCGTGGGCGTCGGACTCGTCGCCGGCGCCGTTCTTCTTCTTGTAGTCCGCGATCGCGTGACGAATGGAGTCCTCCGCGAGCACGGAGCAGTGGATCTTGACCGGGGGCAGGCTCAGCTCCTCGACGATCTCGGTGTTCTTTATGTTCAGGGCATCGTCGACCGTGCGGCCCTTGATCCACTCGGTCGCGAGCGAGCTGGAGGCGATCGCGGATCCGCAACCGAAGCACTTGAACTTGGCGTCCTCGATCACGCCGTCGTCGTTCACCTTGATCTGGAGCTGCATGACGTCGCCGCATTCCGGCGCGCCGACGATGCCGACCCCGATGTCCGAACGATCCTTGACCTCCCCGGACTTGCCGAAGGATCCCACGTTGCGGGGGGACTGGTAGTGATCGATGACCTTTTCGCTGTATGCCATGTGACGTGTCTCCAGGTAGGCGCGTGCGTCAGTGGGCGTCCCACTCGATCGCACTGATGTCGATTCCCTCGTTGTGCAGGTCGTACAGGGGGCTCATCGCCCTCAGGTGCTCGACCGCGGCGCGGATCTTCTCGGAGGCGTACTCGACCTCCTCGACGGTGGACCACCGTCCCAGGCTCAGGCGCAGCGAGGAATGGGCGAGTTCGTCGCCGACCCCGAGGGCCTTGAGGACGTAGCTGGGCTCGAGGCTGGCACTGGTGCAGGCGGAGCCGGACGAGCAGGCGATGTCCTTGATGCCCATCATCAGGGACTCGCCCTCGACGAAGCCGAACGAGATGTTGGTGATGTGGGGGAGCCGCAGCTCGATGTTGCCGTTGATCTGGACCACGTCCATGGAGTCGACCAGGGAGCGCTCCAACTGGGTGCGCAGCTCGTAGAGCCGCTGTCCCTCGGCGTCCATCTCCTCCGAGCAGAGCTCGCAGGCCGCGCCCATCCCGACGACGCCCGCGACGTTGAGGGTCCCCGAGCGCATGCCGCGCTCGTGGCCTCCCCCGTCGAGCATCGCCTCCAGACGGACCCGCGGGCGGCGGCGGCGGACGTACAGTGCGCCCACCCCGTTGGGACCGTAGATCTTGTGGGCGGAGAAGCTCAGGAGGTCGATGTTGTCGGTGTCCACGTTGGTGGGCATCTTCCCGACCCACTGGGTGGCGTCGGTGTGCATGATCGCCCCACGATCGTGGCAGAGCTCGCCGATCGCGGGGACCTCGTTGATGGTGCCGAGCTCGTTGTTGGCCCACATGATGCTGACCAGGATCGTGTCCTCCCGCATCGCGTCCTCGACCATGGCACGGGTGATGATGCCGTCGGGGCCGGGTTCAAGCCAGGTGACCTCGAAGCCTTCGCGCTCGAGGCGCTTGCAGGGGTCGATGACCGCCTTGTGCTCGTGGATCGCGGTGATGATGTGGCCCCGTCCCCCGTTGCCCGAGGGAGCCTTGGCGTACATGCGGGCGGCGCCCTTGATCGCGAGGTTGTTCGATTCGGTCGCACCCGAGGTCCAGATGATCTCCTTGGGACCGGATCCGATCAGGTCCGCGGCCTGCCGGCGCGCCACGTCCACCGCCCCCTCGGATTCCCAGCCGAAGGAGTGGTTCCGGCTCGCCGAGTTCCCGTAGACCTCCGAGAAGTAGGGCAGCATCTTCTCGACCACGCGAGGGTCGGTCCTGGTGGTCGAGGCATTGTCCATGTAGATGGGAAGGGTCAGTGTCATCGAGGGTGCGGGCCTTCGTGTAGGGGTTGCTTCGTGAACGGTAGTTTAGGCACGGGACCCGGGACCCTCCAGCACATGTGGCAGAATGAGCACCCGATTGGGGGGAAAAATCGAGATATTGGCCGTATCGTACAGCGATGGAAGTCGTCTCACTTCAGCAGGAGCTGCGGGGCTGCACCGGACGCTCGGAGGGAGCTCCGCTGGCGCTCGTACCCACGATGGGTGCCTTGCATGCGGGGCACGAGGCCCTGATCAGGCAGGCCAGCGGCCACGGCGGCACGACGGTGGTCAGCCTCTTCGTGAACCCCACCCAGTTCGCCGAGAACGAGGATTTCGACGAATACCCCCGGACGCTGGCGGACGACCTCGAACGTGCCGAGGCGGCCGGGGCCCAGGTGGTGTTCACCCCCTCCTGCGAGGAGATCTACCCCGAGGGGCAGCGGGCCGCGCAGGCAGCCGCGGAACGGCTCTCCCTCCCGGACCTCGCGACGAGCCCCGGACTCGAGGAACTCACGCGGCCCCACTTCTTCGCGGGGGTCTGCCTGGTGGTGGGTCGGCTGCTGGACATGATCGAACCGGATCGCTGCATCTTCGGGGAGAAGGACTACCAGCAGCTGCTGGTGATCCGAAGCATGGTCGAGGATCGGCGGAATCGATTCGGCAACGTGGTGATCGAGAGCTCACCCACCGTGCGCGCACCGGACGGACTGGCGTTGAGCTCGCGAAACGCCTACCTCAGCCCCGAACAGCGGGTCATGGCCCTGGGGATCCCGAAGGCGCTGGAGGTGGCCGGTTCGTGCGCGAGCATCGACGAGGCCCAGGTGATGATGCGGCAGACGCTGGTGGAGCACCAGCTGGACGTCGAGTACGCGGCGATCAGGCACGCCGAGCAGCTGGCCCCGCCCAAGGAGCCGGGCATCCCGCTTCGCGCGCTGGTGGCGGCCAGGCTCGGCGGGATACGGCTGATCGACAACTGCGCGATCCAGCTCGGTTCGGATTGAACCGCCGGATCCGGGAGGCAGGTGGTTCGGGGGTCAGGATCGACGGGTGACCACCGCGTCGGCAAGGGCCTGGAGCAGGTGGCGGGCGCTGGAATCGGGAAAGGCGGCGAGCTCCTCCTTGGCCCGGGAGACCAGGTCCTCGGCCCGGGCGTAGGCGGCGGCCACGGCCCCGGAGTCGACGAGGACCCTTCGCATGGCCGCGTCCTCGCGGGACTCGAGGATGCGGAGCATCTCCGCGCGTTCCTCGAGGGAGGCCTTCTTGAGGTACAGGAGCACGGGCAGGGTGAGCTTGCCGGTGTCGAGGTCGCGACCGGTCGACTTGCCGACGGTGTCCCGATCCTCCATCAGGTCCAGGAGGTCGTCCTGGATCTGGAAGGCCACGCCCAGCCCGCAACCGAAGCGATCGGCGGCGTCCACCACCGCGTCGGGGGCGTTGGAGATCACCGCGCCGAGCCGGCAGCAGGCACCGACCAGGACCGCGGTCTTCCGCTCGAGGATCTCGTAGTAGGTGCGGGTGTCGAGGTCGAAGTTGTCGCGGTTGGAGAGCTGGAGGAGCTCCCCCTCGCAGACCATGTTCGTGACGCTGCCGATCAGCTCGTTGAGCGAGGACTCGCCCTCGGTCGAGCAGAGGTGGAAGGCGTTGGAGATCAGGTAGTCGCCGAGCATGACCGCCATCTCGTTGCCCCGCAGGGAGCTCACGGTGGCGCCCCGCCGGCGGAAGTCGGCCTCGTCCAGCACGTCGTCGTGCACGAGGGTCGCCATGTGGATCATCTCCAGCACGGTGGCGATCGTGCGGTGGCGGGCGGAGATCGAGGAGCCGTCGCAGGGATCGCCCTCGACCGCCATGGCGGTCAGGAGCAGGAGGGTGGGCCTGAGCATCTTCCCCCGGTAGCGCTCGACGTGGGCGGTCAGTTCATTGACGAAGGGAAGCTCGCTCTCGAGCTGGCGGGAGAAGATCACCTCGACCTTCTCGAGCTCGGAATGGAGCACCTTCGCGATCTGTAGATGTTGGGGTAGGGTCTGCAGCATCTCGTATGTCGATGATAGGCCCTCGGGACCGGATCGTTCTCACTTCTCGGCAACTATGTAGGCAATCCAGCCGGCACAGGCCTCCCCCACCGTGGTCGGGACGAAGACCCCGTCCCCCTCCTCGGTCTCCTCGTCGGTGCCCTCCCAGTAGACGGTCACCCGGCTGAACCCGGCCTCGAGCAGGAGCTCCTGGATCTCGGGCAGGGTCCATAATCGCCAGTCGTAGATGAAGGCATCCGTCATTTCGGTGTCGTCGGGGAAACGGAAGTGGATCTTGTTGAGCACGCCCCCGGTGACGGGGTTGTAGGAATGCTGGTCCCAGACGTAGGTGAAGCCGTCCAGGTCGCGCTCCTCCTCGAGCTCGGTGAACGATTCACTTCCCCCGTAGGCGTCGAGGAAGAACATGCCGTCGTCGACCAGCCCGCGATGGGCCGCGACGAAGTACTCGCGCAGGCTCTCGCGGTCCTTGAACAGGTAGTAGCTGAAGTTCATGGCCAGCAGGGTGTCGGCCGGGCCGGGATCGACCACGAGGACGTCCTCGAGCCTGACCTGCAATCGCCCCAGCTGCTCCTCGGTGAGCCGCTCGGCGTTTCGGGCCAGCCCCCACTGGACGACCTCGGCGTCGAGGTCCACGCCGATCGCGCGGTTGTCGGGGCCGCGGCGGATCCACTCCGCACTGGTCTGGGCGGTGCCGCAGAAGTCCTCGCGGAGGAAGGTGGGCATGCGACCGCGACGGGCCTCCCAGACCTCCAGGACGAAATCGATCTCCGATTCGCTGTTCTGGACGGAGCGCTCGTAGAGATCGTGGCGGTCGGCGGTCTCCGCGGATTCCCAATGATCCCGCCGTTTCGCCTCCTTCTTCTTGAGACGGCGCTTAGACTTGCGCTTGGATCGGTCCTTCTGCTGCTTCGTTGCCATGAGGCAAAGTGTAGCGGGACGGGCGCTCGCTCTGGAACGGGATCATGGACGGCACCTTGAAGAATGGACAATTCATCTCACGCGGACTGCGGGCCGCCCTCATCGCCGGGGTCCTCGCGATCCACGCTCCGGGGTGCTCCAGCGGGGAACGACGGAGCCTGACCCCGGACACCCCCCCTCGATCGCTTCGGATCATCGATGTTCGCACCGACCGGGCCCTCGACTACGAGGAGGTGGTCGAGGCCGTCTCGGGAGCGGAGGTGGTGGTGCTCGGGGAGGAGCATGACGACCTGCTCGCCAGCCGGCTCCAGCTGGAGCTGCTGGAGTCCCTGCACCGGCGCAAGGGGTCGACGGTGCTCGCTCTGGAGATGGTCGAGCGGGACGAGGGGCCGCTCCTGCAGGACTACCTCGCGGGGGCGGTCGACGAGGAGACGCTCCTGACGGGGCTGCACACCACGGAGGCGGGGCGGGCCGTCTTCCGACAGCACACGATGCCCCTGCTCGAGCTCGCCCGGACCCGCGGGATCCCGGTGGTCGCCGCGAACGCCCCGCGCCGGTACGTGCGGGCGGCGAGGTTGCAGGGCTACGACCACCTCCGGTCGCTGCCCGAGGAGACCCGGGCGCTCTACTGCATCCCGGAGGAACTGGACCGCGGCGACTACCGGAGGCGGGTCGAGGCGCTGATGCGGCGAGGGGACGTGGTGCTCGACCCGGATCGGGTGGACGACTTCATGAGGGCGCAGGAGCTCTGGGACCAGACCATGGCGGACTCCGTCCTGCAGGCGGTGGACGCGGGGGACGGACCGGTGGTGCTGGTGGTCGGGCGGTTCCACGGCGACTTCGGAGGCGGGACGATCGAGCGGATCCTCGAGCGGGACCCCGGGATCGACGTGCGCTACCTGGTCACCCTCGGCACGGGCGTCGGCCCACTCCGGCTGGAGGATGCGGACCGGGCGGACTACGTGGTCTACACCGGCAAGCCCTCGGGGTGAGGACGCCTGCTACAGCTTCCCGAGCCACTTCTCCAACGCGGCCTTGTTCTTCTGTATCTGGTAGAGCTTGTGGATGCGCATCATCTTGAACAGGGACTCGAGCTCGGGGCGCAGCCCGCAGAGCGCGGTCTTGGCGCCCACCGCGTCCGCCTCGTTGCGGAGTGCGATGCAGGTGCCCAGGCCCATCGAGGACATGAAGGTCACGTCGGAGAGGTCCAGCACCAGGGCCTTGAGGTTGCCGCCGGCGGCGGCGAGGAGCGGCTTGACGTCCTTGTCGATGATCGGTGCCTCGCGCTGCCCGACGTTGGGTCCGGCGGGCTTGATGCGAAGCACGAAGGCGGAGAGTTCCGCGGTGACGATGGGATTGGAAACCTGGTTGCCGGTCGGACTTGTCATGGCTGCTCCGTTGCGCGTGGGAGAGGATAGAGTGTACTCGAACCCGGCAGTGGGCCGGTGCGGGGCGGGAACGCCCCGGAAGCATGGGGACCACGCAGGATGAACCAGGTCTTGATCGAGAATGCACGGGTCCTCACGCTCGACGACGGGTCGGGCGGGCGGGACCCCCGCCGTGGCGAACGCCTCTCGGAACTGGGGGTCGTCCCCCGGGGCTGGGTCCTGGTCAGGGACGGGACGATCGTGGAACTCGGGTCGGGCGACGCGCCCGCGACGGACCACGCGTCGATCGACCTCGAGGGCCGCGTGCTGATGCCCGGACTGGTGGACTGCCACACCCATGCCTGCTGGAGCGGGTGCCGATTCGACGAGTTCGACCTCAAGCAGTCGGGTGCGACGTACCTCGAGCTCCTGGCCGGGGGGGGAGGCATCATGTCCACGGTCCGATCGGTGCGGTCGGCCTCCCTCGAGGAGCTGACCGATGGACTGTGCCTGAGGATCGAGCAGATGGCACGCCTGGGCACCACCTCCCTGGAGGTGAAGTCGGGGTACGGACTCAACACCGAGGTCGAGCTGCGGATGCTGGAAGCGATCCGGGAGGCGGGGCGGCGCATGCAGAGCACGGTGGTTCCCACCTTCCTCGGGGCGCATGCGCTCGATCCGGACCAGCCGGGGTTCGTCGAGCGAACGATCAACGAGACCCTTCCGGCGGTGGCGACCGCCTTCCCCGGGATCGCCTGCGACGCCTACTGCGAGGAAGGTGCCTGGTCCCTCGACCAGTGCCGGAGGCTCTTCGAGGAGGCGCAGGCACTGGGCTGCCCGCTTCGGCTGCACGCCGACCAGTTCAACAGCCTGGGGGGGACCAGGCTGGCCGTGGAGGCGGGTGCGGTGAGCGTGGACCACCTCGAGGCCAGTGGCCCGGCGGACCTCGCGCTCCTGGCCCACTCGGACACCATCGGGGTACTCCTCCCCTGCAGCGGGTACCACCTCGACGATCGGTACGCGCCGGGACGGACGCTGGTCGACCTGGGGGGCGCGGTCGCGCTCGCCAGCAACTGCAATCCAGGCTCCGCACCCACCCCCTCGCTTCCGTTCGCGATCCACCTCGGGGTGACGCGCTGCCACCTCCGACCGGCGGAGGCGATCGTCGCGGCGACGTACAACGCGGCCTGCGTGCTGGGCCTGCAGGACGACCGAGGGTCGATCGAGGTCGGCAAGCGAGCGGACCTGGTGGCGCTGGACACCACCGATGAACGGGCGCTGGCGTGGGAATTCGCCACCCCGGGACCGAGGATGGTCATGATCGGGGGCCAGATCCACGAGTTATCGCCCCTGGGCGGCTGAGCCCCTTGCGGCCCGAGTCGCGGATGGGGGGCAAGTCGCCGGTCGATCCGGTCGAAGGAAGGCTCGTACCGAGGCCCCGGCGGCGGGGCGAGCCAACTCGATCGGAGCGAACCCATGCACGACCACCACCACCAGCCCGCAGCCGAACCCATCCGAGTGCCCCATGCCGGGGAGCGCTCCGCGGAGGATGAGTTCGCGACCTACGACTGGGGCGGCACCGGTCGGGAAGCGAACGAGCGAACACACCCCATGAACGCCTGGGTGCACCTCCGTTCATGGCACCTGCGCCCCTCCCGTCGCAGCACCCTCCGGTGGCACGTCGAGGAACACTGGGGGACGATGGTGCTCGACGCCGGCGGCATCCCTACCCCCGATGCCGGACGGGCCCCCGGGCCCGGCCCCTGGAACTCGTCCGGGTGGACCCCGGGACGCACGTCGCGACTGGCCGCCTGACCGGAGCACCGCGACCCACGGCACCGGGGTCGACCCCGAAGCGGGGTTTTGCGGAGGTATCGCGGCCCCGCGCGTCGGGTGGCGTGCTTTGCCGATACCATCCCTGCATGCACCTGAGCTCAAAGGCTGATCGAGACGGGGCCGTCGCGGCGGCCGAGCGGACGGTGGAGATCCACCGCCGACTCGTCGACTGGCTGAGACCGGGGCAGACCCTGGCGGAGATCGACGAGTTCGTGGCCCGGTCGCTCGAGCAGCTCGACTCCCGGAGCGCCTTCCTCGGCTACAAGGCGAAGCCCCATCCGCGATTCCCCTCCCACGCCTGCCTGTCCCGCAACGAATGCGTCGTCCACGGGACCCACGACATGGACCGCGAGCCGATCGTGGAGGGCGACCTGATCTCGATCGACATCGGGGTCATGCACCAGGGGTGGATCGGGGACGCGGCCTGGACCTACGCGATCACCGAGGCGGACGAACAGGCCCTCGCGCTGATGCAGGCCGGCAGGAACTGCCTGGCCCGCGGCATCGACGCGATGCAGCCGGGACGCCCGCTGCTGGACTGGGCCCGGGCGGTCCAGAAGCACGCGGAGGACGAATGCGGCTTCAAGCTCATCCGCGGGCTGGGGGGGCACGGCTACGGCAGGACCCTGCACGGCCCGCCCTTCATCTCGAACGTGGTGCCCAAGCACCCCAGTGAGTGGGCGGACGCGTTCAATCCCTTCAAGCCGGGAATGCTGGTGGCGGTCGAGCCGATGCTCAGCATCGGGAGCGACTCGGTGCGATCGGAGGGCCGCGGCTGGCCGCTGTTCAGCTCCGACCACTCCCTGAGCGTGCACTACGAGAGCGACGTGCTGATCACCGAGGACGGCCCGGTCAACCTGACCGCGGGCCTGTTCGAGCTGCCGGACGTGGTGGCCACGGGATGAGCGCCACCAGGGGACGAGTCGTGCTGCTGGAGGGCATCCACCAGGCCGCGGAACCGATGCTGTCCGCGGCCGGGCTCGAGGTCGATCGACTGGAAGGCGCGGTGGAGAAGGAGCGTCTGCACGAGGTGCTGGCGGGTGCCTCCATGGTGGGCATCCGGAGCCGCACCCAGCTCGACGCGGAGGTCCTGGGGCGGCTCGACGACCTGATCGCGGTCGGTTGCTTCTGCATCGGGACCAACCAGGTCGCCCTCGAGGCGGCGGCCGACCGCGGGGTGGCGGTCTTCAACGCCCCCTTCTCCAACACCCGCAGCGTCGCGGAGCTGACGATGGCCGAGATCATCATGCTCATGCGGAGGATCCCGCAGCGGAGCTCGGCGATGCATGCGGGGCGCTGGCTGAAGTCGGTGGACGGCTCCCGGGAGGTCCGGGGGCGGACCCTCGGCATCGTCGGGTACGGCCACATCGGATCCCAGCTCTCCGTCCTCGCGGAGGGGGTGGGCATGCGGGTGGTGTACCACGACATCATCGAGAAGCTCCCGCTGGGCAACGCCATCAGCCTGCCGGACCTCGGGTCGGTCCTCGAGCAGTCGGACGTGGTCAGCCTGCACGTGCCGGCGACCGCGATGACCGCGGGCATGCTGGGTGCACGGGAGCTGCAGGCGATGAAGCCGGGCGCCTTCCTGATCAACAACGCCCGCGGCAACATCGTGGACCTCGAGGCCCTCGGGGAGGCGATCGACTCGGGACGACTGGCGGGAGCCGCGATCGACGTCTTCCCCAGCGAGCCGCGATCGGGGAATGCGAGCTTCGAGACCCCGTTGCAGGGCAAGGAGAACGTCCTGCTCACCCCGCACATCGGAGGCAGCACCCTGGAGGCGCAGTCCGCGATCGCGCGGGAGGTGGGCAACAAGCTGGCCCGCTACGGCCGGGAGGGAGCCACGGGCACCGCGGTCAACCTGCCCGGGGTGGACCTGCCGGCACGCAAGGACAACCAGCACCGGATCCTCCACTTCCACAAGAACGTTCCGGGCGTGCTGGGGCGGATGCACAGCGCCCTCGCGGGACTCGGGGTGAACATCAACGCCGAGTACCTCCAGAGCCAGGGGGACCTCAGCTACGTGATACTCGACGTGGACCCGGTCGATCCACGGGTCATCGACAACGAATTCATGAAGATCCCCGAGACGATCCGCTACCGCACGATCGTCGACTGACCCCACAACCAACGGAGTGCGATCCCATGCTTTGCCTGATCATCGGACTGTCCATCCCCACCGCCATCGCCCCCCCACCGCCCACGGAGCGCAGACCGGTCTCGGAGACCCTCCACGGGGAGGTGTTCGTCGACGAGTACCGGTGGCTGGAGCCCCTGGAGTCGGAGTCCCCGGAGGTCGGGGCGTGGACGGACCTGCAGAACCAGCACACCCGCGAGGTGCTCGAATCGCTGCCGTGCCGGGAGAGGCTGACCGAGGAGTTCTCGAAGCTGATGGAGATCGGAAGCGTCTCCGCGCCCTCGATGCGGGGCGACCTCTACTTCTACCGCAGCCGCACGGGTACCCAGGACCAGCCGGTCCTCATGCTCCGGAAGGGCTTCGAGGGCGAGCCCCGGGTCCTGCTGGATCCCAACCGGCTCGACGCCGACGGGCTGGTCTCGCTGGACTGGTACGCCCCGAGCCCCGACGGGGCCCTGGTGGCCTTCGGGCTCAGCCGTGCGGGGGACGAGATGACCACCCTGCACGTCCTGAAGACCGTCGACGGTTCGTGGCTGGCCGACGAGATCCCCGGGAAGGCGGGCCTGTCGGGCTGGGCGCCGGACGGCCGGGGCTTCATCTACTCGCGCCTGCAGGATCCCTCGGATCCCTACAGCCGCGTGATCAGGTGGCACGAGATCGGCCGGCACCCGCGGCAGGATCCGACGCTGTTCACGCAGGAGGAGCCCTCGCGGGTCCCCTTCGCCTACCTCGATCCGGCGGGTCGATGGCTGCTCCACGGCATCACCGACGGCTGGTCGAAGAACGACCTCTACGTCATCGACTTCGATCGCTGGCAGCGGGACGGCAGTCTCGAGAGCACGGCCATCGCCGAGGGGCTCGACGGGCGCTTCCGTCCGGTGGCGATCCTGGGCGACCGGGTCTGGATGAGCTCGACCTGGAAGAACCCCAACGGGTGCGTGTGGAGGGTCGACCTCCACGCCCCCGACGAGGCGACCTGGGAACTGATCATCCCCGAGCGGCCGGATGCGGTCCTTCGCGGGGTGAGCCATGCCCGGGGGATGCTGGTCACCCGCCACATCAAGGATGCGGTCACCGGGTTCGAGCGCCACACCCTCGCGGGCCGTTCGCTCGGGACGCTCGCGACCCCGGGCCTGGGCAGCGCCGGGCTCTCCACGGAGGACGACCGGACCGAGGCGTTCATGAGCTACTCCAGCTACAACGAGCCGCGATCGATCTACCGGGTGGACCTCGCCAGCGGCGAGCGCACGCTCTGGGAGCGGCCGGACGTCCCGGTCGATCCCGCCGCGGTGTCGGTCACGCAGGCGTTCACCACCTCGCGAGACGGCACCAGGGTCCCCTACTTCCTGATCCACGGGAAGACCGTGGTCCCCGACGGGAACAACCCCTGCCTGATCTACGGGTACGGTGGATTCAACATCTCCATGGAGCCGAGGTTCTCGGCGACGAACTTCCCCTGGCTGGAGGCCGGCGGGGTCTACGTGGTGGCCAACCTCCGCGGGGGCGGGGAATACGGCGAGGACTGGCACCGGGCAGGCATGCTGGAGAGCAAGCAGAACGTGTTCGACGACCTCTACGCGGTGGCCGAACAGCTGGTCGAGTCTCGCTGGACGACCCCCGAACGGCTCGCGGTCATGGGCGGCTCCAACGGCGGCCTCCTCACCGGGGTGGCCGCGACCCAGCGACCCGACCTCTTCAACTGCGTGGTGTCCTCGGTCCCCCTCCTCGACATGCTGCGCTACCAGAACTTCCTGATGGCGAGGTTCTGGGTCCCCGAGTACGGATCGAGCGAGGATCCCGAGCAGTTCGCGTGGCTGAAGGCCTACTCCCCGTACCACAACATCAAGACCGGAACGAGCTACCCGGCGGTGCTGTTCACCGCGGGGGAGAACGACAACCGGGTCCACCCGCTGCATGCGCGCAAGATGGCCGCGCGAATGCAGCAGGAGGCGGACAACGATCAGTCGGAGAAGCCCATCCTGCTCTGGGTGGACCGCGACGGCGGCCACGGTTCGGGCAAGCCGCGCTCGCTGCGGCTCCGGGACCGGGTCGACGTGTGGTCCTTCATCATGTGGCAGACCGGGCTCTGCAGATGATCCGCTCGCGCACGCTGGCCGGATCCCTGCTCCGACACGGGCTGGCGATGGGCCTGATCCTGGGGACGATGTTCTGGATCGCGCTCGCGGAGGACAAGTCCTGGGGCATCCTGATGGGGATCGCCGCGATCCTCGTCACCAAGTGGGTCTACGTGACCGTCCCCGGCCAGCTGGAGGACGAGGGGGAGGAGGCTCCCGACTGACCACTCCTCGGGGAGGTGGTCACGAGCCGTGGACCCGCTCGAGGCGGGCGTATTCCAGGATGAGGGTCTTGGTGCCGATCCCGTGGAACGCCACCCGGGCGGAACTCACGGTCCCGCGGGGCGAGATCGACTGGACGGTGCCGATCCCGAACTGGGGGTGCCGGACGACGGTCCCCGCCGGGAAACGGGATGCGAACCCCCCGCCTCCGCTCCCGCGGGATGGCTCGGCGAACTCGGGGTCGTACTCGATCGAGTAGTCGTCCTCGAACTCGCCGGAACCATCGAGTCGCTCGACCTCGAGGTGCTCCTCGGGAAGCTCCCCGAGGAAGCTGCTGGGGACGGTCCGGGTGCGCTGCCCCCGGATCGTCCGACTGGCGGCGAGGGAGAGGTGCAGCTCGGACTTCGACCGGGTCATCCCGACGTAGCAGAGCCGGCGCTCCTCCTCGAGCTCCTGCTCGCCCTCGTGGGAGCGGGCGTGCGGAAGCAGGCCCTCCTCGAGTCCGACCATCGAGACGAGTTCGAACTCCAGTCCCTTCGCCGCGTGCAGGGTCATCAGGGTCACCGCACCCTGGGACTGGTCGACCGCGTCCTGGTCGCTGACCAGGGCGATCGACTCGAGGAACGCACGCAGAGCTTCCTCGAGGGTCGGAACCGCGGCCTCCATCGAGTCTCCGTCCGCGTCGACGCCCTCCCGCTCCTCCGCCGGCATCTCGAACTCGGCGGCCGCACTGACCAGTTCGTTGAGGTTGGCGACCCGGTCGAGGCCGTCCTCGTCCCCGGAGCCGAGGTGCATCGCCTCCAGCCCGCTCTCCGTGATCACCTGGGCCACGAAGCCGGGCAGCTGGGCCAGGTGGCCGTTGAGCAGGATCGACCGCCACCGCTGGAAGCTGCCGACGAAGGCCCCCACGGACTTCACCGCGCGCGCGCCGAGGCCCTCGACCTCCCCCGCCTCCTCGAGGGCCGCGCCCAGGGAGAGGTTCCGGTGCATGGCGTGCCGCTCGACCGCCTTGAGGGTGCGGCTGCCGATCTGTCGCGCCGGCACGTTGACGATCCGGGACAGGGCCACGTCATCGACCGGATTCGAGAGTGCACGCAGGTACCCGAGGGCGTCCTTGATCTCCTTGCGCGCGAAGAAGGCGGTCCCGCGCGCGATCACGTACGGGATCCCCGCCCCCCGGAGGGAGTCCTCGAGCACCCGGCTGAGCGCGTTGACCCGGTAGAGCACGGCCATCTCCCGGTACTCGACGCCGCGGGCCGCCGCGCCGCGGACGGCCGCCGCGACCTGCTCGGCCTCGTGCCGCTCGTCCTGGCAGTAGCACAGCCGAACGGGCTCCCCGTCCCCGAGCTCGGTGTGGAGGTCCTTGTGCTTGCGTCGCCGGTTGTTCTGGATCAACCCGGATGCCGCGGCGACGATGTGCCCGGTGGACCGGAAGTTGCGCCCGAGGGGGATGATCAGCGTGCCCGGGTACTTCTCCTCGAACTCGAGGATGTTCCCGACGTCGGCCCCCCGCCAGCCGTAGATCGACTGGTCGGGATCCCCCACCACGAACAGGTTGCCGTGGGCGCTGGCGATCGCGTCCGCGATCACGAACTGCGCGTGGTTGGTGTCCTGGTACTCGTCGATGAGCACGTACCGGAAGCGGTCCTGCAGCTGGGAGCGCACCTCGGGGTTGGTGCGCAGGAGGTTCGCGGTGCGCAGCAGCAGGTCGTCGAAGTCGACCGCGTTGTTGCGCTGGAGGATGCCCTCGTACGAGCGGAACGCGCGAGCGACGCTCCGGGTGTAGAAATCGGAGGCCTCCTGCTCGAAGAGCTCCGCGTTCTTCAGCTCGTTCTTCGCGTTGCTCACCGCGGCGAGCATCGAGGCCGGCGTCCAGTTCCCGGAGTCGAGGTTCGCGAGGTTGAGCGCCTCCTTCATGGCGGAGCGCTGGTCCGCGGTGTCGTAGATCGAGAACCCCGGTTCCAGGCCGACGTGCTCGGCGTGGGTTCGCAGCTGGCGCGCGCAGAAGGCGTGGAACGTGGAGACGACGAGTCCCCGTCGATTCGACATCGAGTCGGGCAGCAGGGCGTCGATGCGTTCCCGCATCTCGCCGGCGGCCTTGTTGGTGAAGGTGAGCGCGAGCACCTGCCAGGACGGGATCCCGTTGACCAGCAACCACGCGACCCGACGAGTGATGACCCGGGTCTTTCCGCTGCCGGGACCGGCCAGGATCAGGGCCGGACCGTCGAGGTGGGAGGCTGCCGCCTGCTGGGGAGGCGTCAAGTCTGATAAAAGCTGGTCGGGATCAGGATTCATCAGGTCGGAGGATAGGTCTCATCAGCGGACAGTGCCCGCAAACTTCCCCACAGCAGTCCCTGAAAGTTGCCTTGTGGGCCCCTGGAGGCATAGAATTGGAGTCCTGAAAATCTCACCATCTGTCCAAAAGCCACCACATTTCGTGGGTTCTGACATTGCAGACACAAGATATAGCGTTAACATGTGGTCGATTTCGAACACCGGCGGCCAAGGCTGCTGGTTATCGGACTCTCGGATGTGGTGTGTTGCAGCAATCAGGTACGTCGTTCCCGGCTTCCCGTGATGTCTCGGGTTTCCAGGCACGAATGCCACGCGGACCGATGCGTCGCTTCAGTCGCTCGGATCCGGCAGCCCACCGCATTGGAGTGCCTCGAGCAGACCCGAAGCAGTCTGCCCGGAGACTCCACGGTCGGCCGCGCCACGGTGCTGCCCGCCCGAGGGCGTGGGTGTTCCCCGGAACCCCCCACGCCCTGATGGGCGGCTCGCACTCCGGTTCAGCCGTCAGAGTCGAGAAGCCCCGCCGTCAGGGGATCGACCGGGACGTGCGAGACGCGAGCACCCCCACTTCCGCTTCAACGCCTCCAGGGGCGGCTCCCAGTGCGCCGTCTTCCTCTCGTCCGCCCTCCCACGCGATTCGCGGCCTCCCTCGAGGACCCCGAACGGGACCGGCTGCCGGGTCGGAAGACACCAACGGCTCGCTGGATCGGCCCCGGGGAGGCAACCGTGGCCTGGGCCGGATGCCCGGGCCCACGGGTTTTCGGGTCGACACGACCGGCAGGGATGCCGGCGGGTCGGGCGACCGGCTCCGCAAGCTCCGACGCGGACTCGGTGGACAGGTGCGATTGCGGGCTCATCAGCTTGCGCCGACACGGATGGATCACGGCATGGACCAGAACATCAGGACCCAGGAAAGGATCGACGGGATTCGTCCCGGCGGACCGGAGGGCGATGATGCTGGCCGGCGGAATGGATCCCGTAGCGCACCACCCACGACGAACCTCACCAGCGGCATGCCGGCCGCTTCAACCTGAACCACCGGATCCGGCGTCACGCCACCCCCACTTACAGGTGGCGCATGTGATTCCGAATGAGAACCTGACCGACAGACCAAAGCAGCAGAGCTAGAAGGACCAACACAATGAAGTTCACCCGACGCTTCACCAAGAAGGGCGAATCCGTATTCGACAACGTCGAATGGACCGAGCGCACCTCGAAGATCACCAACGCCGACGGCTCACTCGTGTTCGAGATGAACAATGCCGAGGTCCCCGCCGACTGGAGCCAGCTCGCCACCGACATCGTGGTGAGCAAGTACTTCCGCAAGGCGGGCGTCCCGCAGACCGACGAGCACGGCGAACCGATGCTCGACGAGGCGGGTGCCCCGGTGACCGGACCCGAGAATTCCGTCAAGCAGATCGTCAACCGCCTGGCGGGCTGCTGGCGGGACTGGGGCATGAAGCAGGACTACTTCGCCTCCGAGGAGGACGCCGAGGCCTTCTACGACGAGCTCTGCTACATGCTGGTGAACCAGATGGCCGCCCCCAACAGCCCCCAGTGGTTCAACACCGGACTGGCGTGGGCCTACGGGATCAACGGCCCCGCCCAGGGGCACTGGATGGCCGACCACGCCACCGGCGAGCTCTCGCTCGCCCCCGATGCCTACACCCACCCCCAGCCCCACGCCTGCTTCATCCAGAGCGTTCGGGACGACCTCGTCGGCGAGGGCGGGATCATGGACCTCTGGGTCCGCGAGGCGAGGCTCTTCAAGTACGGATCCGGGACGGGGACCAACTTCTCCCAGCTCCGGGGCGAGAACGAACCCCTCTCCGGCGGCGGGCTGAGTTCCGGGCTCATGAGCTTCCTGAAGATCGGGGACCGGGCCGCGGGCGCGATCAAGTCCGGCGGCACCACCCGCCGCGCGGCCAAGATGGTCTGCCTGGACATCGACCACCCGGACGTGGAGAGCTTCGTCAACTGGAAGGTCCGGGAGGAGATCAAGGTCGCCGCGCTGGTCGAGGGCATGAAGCACCTCGACGACGATCAGAAGGAGGTCGCCCAGAGCCTCGGCCTCGACCTGAACTACGACTTCAACGGCGAGTCCTACTACACGGTCAGCGGCCAGAACTCCAACAACTCGGTCCGACTCACCGATGAATTCTTCCAGGCGGTCGAGGACGACGCGGAATGGACGCTGATCCGCCGCACGGACGGGCAGCCGGCGAAGACGATGCCGGCACGCGAGCTCTGGGACAAGATCTCGTTCGCGGCCTGGCGCTGCGCGGACCCCGGAGTCCAGTTCGACTCGACGATCAACGCCTGGCACACCTGCCCGGAAGGCGGTCGGATCAACGCGAGCAACCCGTGCTCCGAGTACATGTTCCTCGACAACACCGCCTGCAACCTCGCCTCCATCAACCTCCTGAAGTTCTACGATCCCAAGACCCGGGTGTTCGACATCGAGGGCTTCGAGCACGCCGTCGGCATCTGGACGATCGTCCTCGAGATCTCGGTGATGATGGCCTCCTTCCCGTCGAAGGAGATCGCGGACCGATCGTGGCGGTATCGCACGCTCGGCCTGGGCTACGCCAACCTCGGCGCGATGCTCATGCAGGCGGGGATCCCCTACGACAGCGAGGAGGGGCGGGCCATCTGCGGCGCGCTCTCCGCGATCCTCACCGGCCGTTCCTACGCCGCCAGCGCGTTGATGGCGGCCGAGCACGGGGCCTTCGCCGGCTTCGAGGAGAACCGGGAGCACATGCTCCGGGTGATCAGGAACCACCGGCGGGCGGCCTACGGGACCGCCCGTGACTCGGATGAGTGGGAGGACCTCACCATCCGTCCGGTCCCCATCGACCACGAATGCTTCGAGGCCGGCAAGATCGGCATCGACAACGCCCGCGAGATGCTCGACCGAAGCATGCTCGCCTGGGACGACGCCCTTCGGTTCGGCGAGAAGTTCGGCTACCGGAACGCCCAGGTCACGGTGATCGCACCGACCGGGACGATCGGCCTGCTGATGGACTGCGACACCACCGGCGTCGAACCGGACTTCGCGCTGACCAAGTTCAAGAAGCTCGCTGGAGGCGGCTACTTCAAGATCGCCAACCAGTCGCTGAGGCCCGCCCTCGATGCCCTCGGGTACGACGAACTGCAGACCGACCAGGTCATCACCTGGGTGATGGGCACCCTCAACCTCGACGTCCCCATGCCGGCGGCGGACGGGACCATGGGCGCCGACGACGAGACCTTCCGGGAGTTCCTGCTCAACGGGGCAGGCTACGAGAGCGAGGAGCTGGTGGTCATGGAGAACCAGCTGCCAACCGTCTTCGAGCTCTCCTTCGCCTTCAACGCGTGGACCATGCCGGAACGGATCATGATCGACCTCGGGGTCGATGTCGAGGCCGCGAAGGCGGATCCCGGCTTCAACGGACTCCGTGCCCTGGGCCTCACCGGCGCCCAGATCAAGGTGCTCAACCGCCTGGTCTGCGGGACCCAGACCGTCGAGGGCGCTCCCCACCTGCGTGACGAGCATCTCCCGGTCTTCGACTGCGCCAATCGCTGCGGGCCCACCGGCAAGCGGTTCATCGAGCCTGACGGACACATCCGGATGATGGCGGCCGCCCAGCCCTTCATCTCGGGTGCGATCAGCAAGACGGTGAACCTCCCCAACGAGGCCACCATCGATGAGATCGGGCGCTCCTACACCCTCAGCTGGAGCCTGGGGATCAAGGCCAACGCCCTCTATCGCGACGGGTGCAAGCTGAGCCAGCCCCTCAGCACCAGCAGTGACAGCGAGGAGGATGACGGTGACGCGGACGAGGCCGGGACGACCGTGTCCGAATCCTCGGGGCAGGGCGAACCCACCTACATCGAGCGGATCGTCGAGAAGATCATCGAGCGCCCGATGCGCCGGCGGCTTCCCGACACCCGTGAATCGCTGACCCACAAGTTCAACGTCGCGGGCCACGAAGGCTACCTGATCGTGGGACTCTACGAGGACGGCACGCCCGGCGAGCTCTTCATCACCATGGCCAAGGAAGGATCGACGATCGGGGGCCTGATGGATTCCCTCGGGACCGCGATCTCGGTCGCGCTCCAGTACGGGGTCCCGGTACAGAGCCTCGTCAACAAGTTCGCCCACCAGCGATTCGAGCCGATGGGAATCACCACCAACAACGACATCCCCTTCGCCAAGAGCCTCGTCGACTACATCTTCAGGTGGATGGGGATCCAGTTCATCAGCGGGTACCGGGAGCAGAACTCCCCCAACAGAGAAACCAAGGGAACCAAGGACACCGGTTCCAAGAAGGTCACGGAGGACACCCGATGGAAAGCAACCCCCCCCGGTTCCAAGTCGGAACCGATGACGGGATCGGGCGAAGGAAGCCCCACCCCGGAGAAGACCGGACCGAGTTCCCCGACGATGGGGACCGGGCAGGACGTCCCGAGCTCGGACCATCCCGGGCCAGGTGGACCCGTCATGAGTGGCGAATCCACCTCGTCGTCGGAACTGAAGATGACCGGGACCGCACTGGACCAGATGAACGCGAACCTGATGGGCGACGCCCCGGCCTGCGACGTGTGCGGTTCGATCACGGTGCGCAACGGCACCTGCTACAAGTGCAACAACTGCGGGAACTCGATGGGATGCAGCTGACCGGTCGCTAGGAACCACCCGCCGGGACCGGGAGCGGCCGGTCCCGGCCACGAATCCGGGGATTAATGGAGGAATCGTCTCACAGGCCCCAAGTGGCATGTCATGCCGGCGAATGGATGGACCCAAGTTGCCAGGTCGGATGAGCAGGGAATCCGCAGACTCCGACCACCAGACCCAATCAGGGGATATCCACTGCAGGCCAACCGTGAGTGATTCAACCTGAGGAACCCGCATCGCCTGGAACGGTGCTCCTCGAATCCCGCTTCCCCCCGAAGACGGCGCTCACCCCGTCTTCGGGGGGCTTATACTTCAGGCATGACGACCGCGGCGAAGGGAACACGATGATCGGTCCACCCCGGCGACTGCCCGAGGCGCTCCCCGCGGGGCTCCTGCTCGCCCTGGCTCTCTCCACGGCAGGCTGTGCGTCCCACGACAAGCAGCACGGCCCGGACCAGATCAACCACGTGGTCCTCTTCGTGCTGGACCGACCGGAGGATGCCGCCGAGCTCCAGGACGACTGCGAGCGCCTGCTCAAGCCGATGCCCGAGGTCAGCTACTACGCGTGCGGGCCTCACGTCGACGTGGGGCGATCCACGGTGGACGGCGACTACACGCTGGGGCTGATCGTGTCCTTCGACGAACGCGGGGACTACGAGGCGTACCTCGTTGATCCCGCGCACGTCAGCCTGGTGGAGAAGTGGAAGCCCCGATTCACGAAGCTGACCATCCACGACATCGGGAACTCGAGGGTCGACTGAAGCCTCGGCCCCCAGGGAATCCAACCACCCATGAAGCGAATCAAGACCACCATGAAGCGATCCCAGAGCGTCAAGCTGCTGGTGATGGGTGCGGTCTGCCTCGGCTGCACGGGCTACGGAGCCTGGCAGGTGTGGTCGCGGATCCCGGAGCGGGCCAGGGAGTACGAGACCTACCGGGAGGCACTGGCCGTCTTCGACGAGTTGACGGAGATCCGCGTCGAGCTCCAGCTCGATCTCACGCCCGAACAGGCGGCTGCCTACACCCGGGCGGAATCCACGCTGGCCCAGTTCAAGGACGAGAAGCCGCAGCCGCCCAGCAAGTACGACTCGCTGATCAACTTCTGGGTGTGGTTCGTCGGCGGCGCCGCGGGACTTCCGTTCGTGGCCCTTCCGTTCTGGAGGTACCGCCACGGTGGCTGGGTGCTGGAGGAGGACGGTCGCCTGCGATCCCCCAAGGGGGCCGAGTACCCCCCTGACGACGTCGTCGACATCGACATGACGACCTGGCGGGGCCTGATCAACCCCCAGGCGAGCAACAAGACGACCTGGCAGGCACGGCTGGTCCTCAAGGACGGCACGAGCGAGGTGATGGACGACTACCTCTGGGAAGGAGTCGCCGGGATCATCGCGCACTACGCCCACCGGTTCCACCCGACGGTCTGGGCGGAGGACGGCGAACCGATCGAGGAAGGCGTCAGGAAGGCCAGCGAGGCCCTGTCCGCGGGGGACGCCTCGAAGGATTGAAGTTTCGGGAAATCTCGGGGATGATGGGACCTCGATTTCACGGCCCTCGAACCCCGGATCGGGGCGGGCCTCCCGCGGAACGATACGCTGAGTGGACCTGATGCCGAGAGCGACCAACGAACCAACCACGCCCCTCCAGAAGACGGACCGTTGCGACGACCTCGACCACCGGCCCAGGCTGCTGCTCGGCAAGATCGGTCTCGACGGCCATGACCGCGGCGTCAAGCTCATCGGGAGGCTGATGCGCGACAGCGGGGTGCACGTGATCTACTCCGGGTTGTGGCAGACTCCGCGGAGCCTCGCGATCAGCGCCCGGGACGAGGACGTTGACATGGTGGCATGCTCGATGATGAGCAACTCGCACCTGATCCTCGTGCCCAGACTCATCGAGGAGTGCCGCAAGGTCGGGCGACCCGACATGACGATCAGCGTGGGCGGGATCATCCCGCAGGAGGACGTCCAGGCGATGCTCGACGCCGGGGTGGCCCATGTCCACCACACCGGGACCAGCATGGACGAGATCGTCCACTGCGTGCGCGAGAGCGTGCGCCCCTACCAGCCGCCGTCGTCGCTCGAGCATCCGGTCGCCAGGCTGGCGCGTTCGGTGAGCATCGTGCACGAGGGAGGCACCGTGGACGAGCCAAGGCGCCGCCCCCGCAAGGTCGTGGGGATCACCGGGGCGCCCGGTGCGGGCAAATCGACGCTGGTGGCGGCCATGGCCTCGGAGGCCGTCCGGAGGGGGGAGCGCATCGCGGTGGTCGCCTTCGACCCGATGAGTCCCATCACCAGCGGCGCCCTCCTGGGCGACCGGCTCAGAGTCGACTTCAACAAGATCGACGAGGGGATCTTCTACCGGTCGCTCGCGATCGTGGGCGAGGACTATCGAAGCCTGCCGGACATCATCGAACTGATCGGTGGTGCGGGATTCGACAAGCTGGTGATCGAGACCGTGGGGGCCGGGCAGAACGACGTCGCGATCAGGAACCAGGTGGACAGGACCGCGGTGGTCGTGGTCCCGGGCATGGGCGATGCGGTGCAGATGGACAAGGCGGGGATCCTCGAGATCGCGGACCTGTTCGTGTGCAACAAGGCCGACCACGCCGGCGAGGCGAAGCTGGTGCGGGAACTCCTGGACATCGCGGAGGGGCGACCCATCCACGAGACGGTGGCCACCCTGGGCAAGGGCGTGGTCGAGCTCCTGGATGCGTTGCTGGAGGACTGACCGGCAGAGCGGCCGGTCGCCGGGGGATCGACCTAGTCCAGGTTTCCGCTGCGGGCCCTGCGCCAGGTGCTCAGCACCGCGGCGCGCTCGAGGTGCCCGACCAGCAGGGTGCGCCCGCCGGGGGCCGACGAGGCGGTGCGGCCGTGCAGCACCCGGTGGTTGTCGATGATCACGAGGTCCCCGGGCTGGACGCGGAATCGGTGATGCAGGCCCTCCCGCTCGAGGATCCGCGCGAGGTGGTCGAACCCCTCCGAGCAGGCCTGCAGTCGGTCGTCGGGACACATGAAGTCGACGCTGGCACGGTCGTTGAAGGTGATCCTCCTGAATGAACCATCGGGTCCGGTCTCGAGGATCGGCAACAGGGCCTGATAGCTGAAGTCGGCGCCTTCGCGCGAGAAGAGCATGGGCCACCGTGACAACTCCGCGGCCATCATGGGCTGTTCCATGGCGAGGGTCTGCGCGGCGTTCATGCCGTCGACCAGCACCAGGTCGCTGCCGGCGAGCGAGTCGCGGGTGCACAGCTGGAGGAGGTACCGGGGCATCGAATCGAGGTAGGGTCGATCGACGTGGGGTTCGGGGCCGGAGCAGGAATGCGGGGCCTCGGACCCGGACGCGATCTCCTCCTCGATCACCGTGGGGCGCCGGACCGCGGGATCGCTTCCGGAGAAGCGCGCGATCAGCTCCTGGAGCGATGCCTGATCCGTTCGAACCCCGTGTATCCGGGCGTAGCCGAAGCGAAGCACCGTCTCCAGCAGGGACCTGACCGCCGCCGGGGAGTCGAGGGTGTCGCAGTCCAGCGCTCGCGCGGGCTGGTCGGCGGAGCTGAAGACGGTGGGATCGGGACCCTCGATGCGCTCCCGTGAGTCGGAGGCGGTTATTCGGTCGAAGGTGAGTTCCAGGGGCTCGGTCTCGCCCTCGAAGCGTACCTCCCAGAACCCCTCGGACTCCTTGAAGGCGACGCTCCTGACCCGCGACTCCGTCGGGATGGTCGTCGAGCAGAACCGCCGCTGGCCGGTGGTCGGGGCCATGTTCGCGGTGTCGACTCCCATGAGCCGGAGCCAGCGCGCGGGGATCCTCCGACTGAACTCGCCATGCTCGGCGACCACCGCCGAACCACCCTCGACGACGGTCAGGCATTCGGCCAGGTCGTGCACGGAAGCGGATCCGGATTCGGTGCTGAGGCTCATGAGATGGATACCCTACACCGAACCGGTGGTGAAATCAGGCCGGGTCGCCCAATCGGCTCAAATACCAGCGATGAGCTGTACAATCGAGGGCTTCACGCACCGACTCAACACGGGATCAAAGAGACCATGACCACCAGCACCAAGAACGACGTGACCGAACTGCTTCGCAACTCGAACCAGGCCCTGGGGATCGGCGAGTACGCCGTGGCATTCCTGGATGCAGATCGCGAGGGTGGATCCCCGGACCAGAAGGTCCTCGAACGGACGATGCTCTTCTTCACCGACAGCATCCTCTGCGGGGTCTCCGCACTCGCCCTGGGCACCAACGCCCCGCGCGTGCTTCGGGACGAGGCACTCGGATATCCCGACTCCGAAGGGGTCCCGGTGCTCGGGTCCACGGAGCCGGTCTCCCCGGAGAAGGCGATCCTCGCGAACTGCTCGGCGGTCCGTGAATGGGATTCCAACGGCACCAACTTCGGCTACCGCCCGGAACTCGGGCACACCGCCGGTGAATTCGGTCACAACGACTTCTACTGCGTGGCGGTGGCGGCGGCCCAGATCGCGGGCCGGAGCGGGGCGGATGCCCTGCTGGGGATGGTCGCCATCGACGAGATCCGGGGTCGACTGGCGGAGGTGTTCAGCCTGAAGACCTACAAGATCGACCACGTGGTCCACGGTGCGATCGCGAGCGCCGCGGTCTACGGTGCGATGCTGGGGGCCACCGCGGAGCAGATCGAGTCGGCGATCGGGATGTTCGTCGCCCACTTCATCCCGTGGAGGGCCATCCGGGCCGGCAAGCAGCTGAGCGATTCGAAGGGTGCATCCGCCGCCATCTCCACCGAGGCGGCGATCACCGCGATGCGGCGGTCGATGAACGGTTTCGTCGGGCCACGCGACGTCTTCCGGAACCCCGAGGCGATCTGGAGGCAGTTCGAGCCCACGGACGGCGACGCTCCCTTCGACCTGGTCCTGTCCAACCGCGGCGAGGATTTCGCGGTGATGGGGATGCACTTCAAGCTCGGCCTCTACGAACACCAGTCCGCGGGCGCCCTGCAGGGACTGGTCGACCTGGTGCGCGCCAACCCCGACATCACCGGTTCCCCGGACCACATCGAATCGATCAAGGTCGTCGCCTACGAACCCGCGTTCGGGATCATCGGCGATCCTGCCAAGCGGGACCCGAGGACCAGGCAGTCGGCGGATCATTCCATGGTCTTCATCCTCAGCCGCCTGCTCCGCAAGGCGATCCACCACGGCGGGGAGCTGCCGGCGGACAACGACGGGGTGTGGAAGCAGCTGATGCTCATGCCCGAGGACTACTCGGACGAGGCCCTCTTCGACGAGGAGACCCGGTCGCTCATGGACCTGATCGAGTTCGATCACGGGGGCGAGGAATACGACAGCCGCTACCCGGACGGGATACCGACCTCGATCATCATCCGGACGAAGGACGGGCGCAGCTTCGACTCGGGACTCGTGATGTACCCCTCGGGACACGCCCGGAACACCACGGCGGACCTCGCGGACATCCTGCGGACCAAGTTCCAGCGCATGGCGGAACTGGCCATGGAGGACGGGGGGCCCGTGATCTCCAGGCTGATGGCCCTGCCGGACATGGATCCGTCGGCACTGCGCACCATCTGGGACTTCCGGATCAAGGACGTCGGGGGCTTCTCCTGAACCCGAGGTTCACTCGGGCAGCAGCCGCCGGACGCACTCCACCTCGTCGGGGCTGCCGAGCAGGACCGGGACCCGCTGGTGGAGCTCGGTGGGCTGGATCTCGAGGGTGCGCTGGCCCTCGCTGAAGGCGAGGCCGCCGGCCTGCTCGATGACCATGGCCATCGGATTGGCCTCGTAGAGCAGTCTCAGCTTCCCTCCGGGGTTCCGCCGGGTCGGGGGGTAGATGAACACGCCGCCACGCATGAGGATGCGATGCACGTCGGCGACCATGGAGCCGATGTAGCGGCTCGAGTAGCCGTTCTCGTGGGCCCACTGGAGGTAGGTGCGGTACCCGGTGGGGAACTGCTCGGCGTAGGCCTCGTTGACCGAGTAGGTGTGGTTACCGGGAGGGATCCGCAGGCCGCTCTTCACGTGGAGGAACGAGCCGATCGCCATGTCGAGCACGAACATGTCGACCCCGTTCCCGGTGGTCAGCACCATGATGGTCGAGGATCCGTAGAGGATGTACCCGGCCGCGACCTGCTGAAGCCCCTTCTGGCAGACGGTCCGCTCGGAGTTAGCGATCTCGGAGTCGTTCCGGAGCACGGAGAAGATGGTGCCCACCCCCACCGCGATGTCGAGGTTGCTCGATCCGTCGAGGGGATCGAAGAGCACGCAGTACTTGCCCCCTTCGGATCCCGTCCGGAGGATCAGCGGCTCCTCGTCCTCCTCGGAGGCGATGACCGCGATGGAACCACGGCTGCCGAGGCATCGAAGCAGGACCTCGTTCGCGATCACGTCGAGCTTCTGCTGGGTCTCGCCCTGGATGTTTTCGGTCCCGACGGAACCGAGCACGTCGTCGAGTCGTGCCCGACGCACCTTGTTGGCGATGGTCTTCCCCGCGAGGGAGATCGCCGAGATGATCCACGAGAAGTCCCCCGTGGCGTTGGGGAACAGGGTTTCCTCGGCAAGCACGTGTGACTGCAGGGAGGCGAGGTTATCGGGTACCAGGGGGTGGTCCCGGGGCGGGTCTTCCGTCATGGTGTCTTTGTCGGCACTCTGGCCCGTGCACGTCCAACCGACGGGATCGGTATCATGACGGACCCCCTGAACACCCCGAGAGGCCACCCGATGAGCAACACCGAAACCGTCATTCTCTCCGCCCGAAGAACCCCCATCGGCCGTTTCCTGGGCGGATTGAGCCGGGTTCCCGCCCCCGAGCTGGGGGCCTGCGCGATCAGTGCCGCCCTGCAGGACGCCGGGGTGCCGGCCGAGTCGGTCGACGAGGTCTTCATGGGATGCGTCCTCCAGGCGGGGGTCGGGCAGAATCCCGCCAGGCAGGCGGCCCTGAAGGCGGGGATCCCCCCCACCGTCACCGCGGTCACCGTCAACAAGGTCTGTGGTTCGGGACTCGAGTCGGTGATGCAGGCGACCCGGGCCATCCGGTCCGGTGACGTGGAGGTCGCGGTGGCGGGCGGCATGGAGAACATGGATCTCGCTCCCCACTTCGTGCACGCGCGGACCGGGATCAAGTACGGGCCGGGCACGCTGCAGGACCACATGGCCTTCGACGGGCTGACCTGCGCCTTCGAGCAGTGGCCGATGGGCAACGCCGCGGAGTGGATCGCCGACGAATACGAGGTCAGCCGCGAGGAGCAGGACCGATTCAGCGCGCAGAGCCACAACCGGGCCGAGGCCGCCTGGGCGGCCGGTCACTTCGCCGGCGAGGTGGTCCCGATGAGTGCCGAAGCCTGCCACGCCAGGGCGGGCCTCGAATGCGACGAGGGGTTCCGCCCGGGGTCGACCCCCGAGGCGCTCGGGAAGCTGCGTCCCGCATTCACCAAGGACGGATCGGTCACTGCGGGGAACGCCTCGCAGATCTCCGACGGCGGAGCGGCGGTGGTGGTCTCCAGTGCCGAGGCGGCGGCGGCCAAGGGAGCCACCCCCCTCGCCCGGATCGTCGGATACAACACCGCAGGCATCGAGCCGAAGAAGCTGTTCTGGGCCCCGAAGCTCGGGATCGAGCGACTGATGGCCGATCACGGGCTGACCGTGGACGACGTCGACCTCTTCGAGATCAACGAGGCCTTCGCGGCCCAGGTGCTGGCCAACGCCGGGGGACTCGGGGTGCCGGAGGACAAGCTGAACGTCTGCGGCGGCGGCATCGCCCTCGGACACCCGATCGGGGCCAGCGGGGCGCGGGTCCTGGTGACCCTGGTCCACCAGTTGATCCGGACCGGTGGTCGACGGGGTGTCTGCAGCCTGTGCCTGGGTGGCGGCAACGCGGTCTCGATGCTGATCGAGCGGGACTGAATCTCAGCCGATTCCCTCGACCATGACCTCGTCAGCACGCTCCCCGGTCTGGACTCGCCAGAGCTGGGCGTAGATCCCGTCCAGGGCCAGGAGCTCCTCGTGGGTGCCACGCTCCACGACCCTGCCGGCATCGAGGACGTTGATCGACCGTGCATGCCGGACCGTGGATAGCCGATGGGCGATCACGATGGTGGTCCGATCCCGGCAGATCGTGCGAAGGGAACGCTGGATGGCGGCCTCCGTCTCGTTGTCCACGCTGGCGGTCGCCTCGTCGAGGACCATGATCGGTGCGTCCTTGAGGACCGCCCGCGCCATGGCGAGACGCTGCCGCTGCCCGCCCGAGAGCTTCTGGCCGCGTTCCCCGACGATGGTGTCGTACCCGTCCGGCAGGGAGCAGATGAATTCGTGGGCCTCCGCGAGCCGTGCGGCCTCGTAGAGTCGTTCGTCGGGCGGGGGCTCCCAGCGTGACGGGTCGTCGTCCGGAGCGGGCCAGCCGTAGGCGAGGTTCTCGCGAATGGTGCCATCGAAGAGGTACACGTCCTGGCTCACAAGGGAGATCGCCCGCCGAAGCTGCCGGAGGCCGAGCGTCCTCAGGTCGTGGCCGTCCAGCAGGACCGGGCCCGAGCCGTCGGGTGCCACGTCGTAGAACCTCAGCAGCACCTTGACCACGGTGCTCTTGCCGGCGCCGGTCGAACCGACGATTGCGGTGGTCTCGCCCGGGGGGCACGAGAGATCGAGGCCCTGGAGGACCGGGGCCCTGGGGTTGTAGGCGAAGTGCACGTTCTCGAAGCTGATCGCGCCCCGGACCGAATCGAGGGGAAGGGCCACCGGGCCGTCGACGATCGTGGGACGCACGTCCAGCAGGCCGAAGATGCGACGGGTCGAGGCCATGGCGCGCTGGTAGAGATCGAGGATCGAACCGACGCGAGTGAATGGCCAGAGCAGTCGCTGGGTGAGGAAGACCAGCAGCGCGAAGGCGCCCACGGCGAGGGTCCCTTCCAGCGCCAGCCAGCCGCCGTACAGCAGGGTCACCATGAACCCGCACATGATCACCACCCGGATCAGGGGGCTGAAGGCGGCGCTGAGGATGATCGCCCTTCGATTGCGCTCCGCGTACCCCTGGCTCTCGTTGCGAAGTCGACCGGATTCGTTCGTCTCGGCGGTGAAGCTCTTGACCGTCGCCATCCCCCCGAGCGAGTTCGCCAGCTGGGCATTGAGGTCCCCTACCTTGCCGCGCATGGCGTCGTAATGCGGTTCGAGCCGCTTCTGGAACCAGAGGGAGCCCGCGATCACGATCGGGACCGGGATCATCGCCAGCCAGGCAAGGTCCGGGGAGATGAGGAAGAACGCGGCGACGACGGTGATGGCGGTGACCGCGAGCTGGATGATGTCGTTGGCCCCCCCGTCGAGGAATCGCTCCAGCTGGTTGACGTCGTCGGAGAGGATCGCGAGCAGCCGTCCCGTCGAACGGTCCTCGAACCAGGTGAGGTCGAGGCCCTGGACGTGGTCGAAGACCTCCATCCGGGCTTCGTGCTGGATCGCCTGGGCGAGGTGCCGCCAGAGCACCCCGAGAAGCCACTCGAAGACCGATTCGAAGATCCAGATGATCGCAGTGA